>ENA-UOJR01000180-UOJR01000180.1-human-gut-metagenome-genome-assembly--contig:-C115P-NODE-180-length-96651-cov-28.599103_pt1 | contig 96651 bp, 99 predicted proteins | sample MGYA00242354_ERZ723901 | MGnify/ENA metagenome assembly ERZ723901
CCCACGCCTTAGAAGGGCGTTGCTCTATCCAGCTGAGCTACGGAACCAGCCTTATTTGCGGATGCAAAGGTAGTGCTTTTTATGAAAATTCAAAAACTTTCCGGCATTTTTTTATTCATATATTTCTTTGTGACTATGAATCAGTAGTTTATAATAGAGATGAATTTTGTTTATTTATATGGTTTGGGAGTATTAAATAGAAAAACGCCATTTTTACGAAGAATAACGAACGTTATATAGGTTTCAAAAAGCTCAAAAAAATAAAATAGGGTTGTGTTTTTCTATTATAACTTCTACTTTTGAACGATAAACAACTAAAAAACACATAAAGTTATGAAGAAATTGATTTTTTTATTTGCATTTTGTATTGTAGTGACTAATGTTTTTGCACAAACCGACCCAGAGCAATTGAAAAAAGAAGGAAATGATGCATTTAATGCTAAAAATTATCCTGTAGCGTATGCGAAATTCAGTGAATATTTGAAACAAACGAATAATCAAGATTCTGCAACCGCTTATTATTGTGGTATAGCTGCCGATGCTGTGAAGAAGTATCCGGAAGCTGTGAGTCTTTTTGATATAGCAATTCAAAAGAAGTTCAATATCGGAAATGCTTATGCTCGCAAAGCTTTGGCTTTAGATGCACAAAAGAAGACTGCTGAATATGTAGCTACATTGGAAGAAGGATTGAAAGTAGATCCTAAGAATACAACAATGGTAAAGAATTATAGCCTTCACTATTTGAAAGCAGGACTTGCTGCACAGAAAGCCGGAAAAGCAGAAGAAGCAGAAGACTGTTTTAAGAAAGTAATTCCTTTGGATCACAAGCAGTATAAAACAAATGCATTGTACAGTTTAGGAGTTCTGTGCTATAATGATGGCGCTAATATCCTGAAGAAAGCTGCTCCTTTGGCAAATTCTGATGCAGATAAATATGCTGCAGAAAAAGAAAAAGCTGATGGTAGATTTAAAGAAGCATTAGACTATCTGGAAGAAGCTGCTAAGATCTCTCCGGAAAATGAAAATGTGAAGAAGATGCTTCCTCAAGTAAAAGCTGTTATGAAGTAATTTGACCAATCTTGTAAATGATAAAGGGTTGCCGATATGACACGTCGGACAACCCTTTTTTATTGCTATCTTTTTCTAATCTATACTTTTTGTGTACATTTGCTTTTCTAAACGTAGAAGTATTTTATGCACTTATATAATAAGGAACAGGCTATCAAACGAATGAATCAGTTGGGACAACTCCATCGTCCTTTCATTTTCATTATAAATTATCTACAAGATGTGTCTTATATAGAGGAGGTTGCTGCTGTTGATTCTACTGAAGTTTTGTATAATCTGAATGGATTTACCAATCAGACCATATCAGATGAAGATGACATGGCTACTTACTCTGCAAAAGCAATGCCTTCACTACATTGGCAGCCTTTTGCAGAATCTTTCTTTTCCTATCAACGTTCGTTTAATATCGTGCGACAGAACATCCTGGCAGGAAATAGCTTCCTTACAAATTTGACGTGTCGCACTCCGGTAGAAACCAATCTCACTCTGAAAGATATTTATTTTCGCTCAAAAGCGATTTATAAGTTATGGGTTAAAGACCGTTTTACGGTTTTCTCTCCTGAAATATTTATTAGAATTCATCAGGGAAAAATTAGCTCATATCCGATGAAGGGAACCATTGATGCTTCAATTCCCTCCGCTGCTCAATTATTAATGAATGATCCGAAAGAGACTGCCGAACATGCTACCATTGTAGATCTGATTCGTAATGATTTAAGTATGGTTGCCAGCCGAGTGTCAGTTTCCCGGTATCGGTATATGGATAGGTTACAGACTAATCGGGGAGCCATTTTTCAGACGAGTTCTGAAATTCAGGGTATATTGCCCGAAAATTATCAGGAGCATTTGGGAGATATTATTTTCAGATTACTGCCAGCCGGTTCTATTACCGGTGCTCCAAAGAAAAAGACGATGCAGATTATCCAGGAAGCTGAAACCTACGACAGAGGATTTTATACAGGAGTTATGGGATATTCTGATGGCATTGATTTAGATAGTGCTGTTATGATACGTTTTGTAGAACAGGAAGGGGAAAAGATGTATTTTAAAAGTGGAGGTGGGATTACCTGCCAGAGTGATGTGGAAAGTGAGTATAATGAAATGAAACAGAAAGTATATGTACCCATTTATTGAGACTATCCGGATAGAGGATGGACAGATTTATAATCTTGATTATCACACAGAGCGCTTTAATAAAACCCGTGCAGCTTTTTGGAAAGACTGCACTCCGCTGGATTTACGGGAATTTATATCTCCGCCCACTTTAAATGGAATTCATAAATGCCGGATTGTATATGGAAAAGAAGTGGAAGAAGTTACGTATGCGCCTTATCAGATGCGACAGGTTTCTTCTTTGCATTTGGTTGTGTCTGATACCATTGATTATACTTATAAAAGTGCGCATCGGGAAGAACTGAATGCTTTGTACGCTCAAAGAGGAATGGCGGATGATGTTTTAATTGTGAGAAATGGCTATCTGACAGATACCTCTATAGCTAATGTTGCTCTCTATGACGGAGATACTTGGTTCACACCGGCTCATCCGTTACTCCGTGGGACGAAACGAAGCGAATTTTTGGACAGGCAGCTCATTGTTGAGAAAGACATTCCGCAAATATGTTTGAAAGACTATTCCCATATCATGTTATTCAACGCAATGATTGACTGGAAACGCATTATATTGCCTATAAATGAGAAACATTTAATTCTATAAACTATAATTAACTGAAATATACAGAGAACTGCTGAACAAATGTCTCTTTTGTTCTGTTATATTTATGTGTTTTTCATAGTATTAGATATAAGATTAATTAAAGAGATTGTACTTCACTTGTGAAAGCTAAAGTACGTCAGAGACAGAAGAGTCTGTTTTTTTGATAAATGTGTTAGAGCATCGGTTTTACCAGGCCGATGCTTTTTTTATGTCCTTTTACCCCCTTTTGTAGTTTATATGAAATAAAATTTGTACGTTTGTAGAGTAATAATAGAAAATGATAAAGATGAACATACCCGTTATCTTTCAGTTTTTAAAAGATCTTTCCGCGAATAATAATCGTGAGTGGTTTAATGAGCATAAGGCAGAATATGAAACAGCCCGTGCCGAGTTCGACAACTTTTTGGCAACAGTGATCGCCCGTATTTCCTTGTTTGATGAAACTATCCGGGGGATTCAGCCCAAAGACTGTACTTATCGTATTTACCGGGATACCCGCTTCTCTGCGGATAAAACACCTTATAAAATACATTTCGGAGGTTATATCAATGCCAAAGGAAAGAAGTCCGATCATTGTGGATATTATGTACACTTGCAGCCGGATGGTTCTATGCTTGCCGGAGGAAGCCTGTGTCTGCCTACCAATATCCTGAAAGCAGTGCGACAATCTATCTATGATAATATCGAAGAGTTTGTTGCGATCGTAGAAGATCCGGAGTTTAAGAAATACTTTCCGGTGATAGGAGAGGATTTTCTGAAAACAGCTCCGAAAGGTTTTCCGAAAGATTTCAAGTACATTGATTATTTGAAATGTAAAGAATATGTTTGCTCTTATAATGTTCCCGATAACTTCTTCACCCGACCGGATATGTTGGAACAGATAGACAAAGTGTTCCGGCAATTCAAACGGTTTGCCGATTTTATAAATTATACAATTGATGATTTTGAATAAATAATGCCTAGAATATAAACTTTAAAATTTAACTTATATGGTAGTAGATACTTTAGAAAATCTGGAGAAATATGCGTCTTTAAACCCTCTGTTTGCACAAGCTATTGAATTCTTGAAGTCTCATGACCTCCAAGCCATGGAAGTTGGTAAGACAGAACTGAAAGGAAAAGATCTGTTGGTGAATATTGCACAAACCAAACCTAAAACAAAAGAGGAAGCCAAACTGGAAACTCATAACGAATTTATTGATATTCAAATCCCATTGTCGGGAACAGAAATAATGGGGTATACTGCTGCTAAAGACTGTGTTCCGGCAGATGCACCTTATAACGCAGAAAAAGATATTACTTTCTTCGAAGGATTAGCAGAAACATACGTTGCCGTGAAACCGGGAATGTTTGCTATCTTTTTCCCGCAAGACGGTCATGCTCCCGGTATCACTCCGGATGGTGTGAAGAAAGTAATTGTAAAAGTAAAAGCATAATCCTAATTCAATTCTGATATGGAAAAGACACTTAATCTCATAAAAAACGATCCCTGGCTGGAACCTTTTGCCGGTGCTATTACCGGGCGTCATCAGTATGTATTAGACAAAGAAGCTGAATTGACGAATAAGGGGAAACAAACCCTTTCAGATTTTGCATCGGGGTATCTTTATTTTGGATTGCATCGCACCGATAAGGGGTGGACTTTCCGTGAATGGGCCCCCAATGCTACTCATATTTATATGGTGGGTACATTTAATAACTGGGAGGAGAAAGCTGCTTATAAGCTGGAAAAACAAAAGAATGGCAATTGGGAAATCAATCTGCCGGCGGATGCCATTCATCATGGCGATCTCTACAAACTGAATGTATATTGGGAAGGCGGACAAGGCGAGCGTATTCCTGCATGGGCTACACGTGTGGTACAGGATGAACAGACCAAAATATTCAGTGCACAAGTCTGGGCTCCGGAGAACCCCTATAAATTCAAGAAGAAAACATTTAAGCCCGACACGAATCCGCTGTTGATTTATGAATGTCATATCGGAATGGCACAGCAGGAGGAAAAAGTGGGCACATATAACGAATTCCGCGAGAAAATACTTCCTCGTATTGCTGAAGAAGGATATAATTGTATCCAGATTATGGCTATTCAGGAACATCCATATTATGGAAGCTTCGGCTATCATGTATCCAGTTTCTTTGCTGCTTCTTCGCGTTTTGGTACCCCCGATGAATTAAAAGCACTGATTGATGCTGCTCATGAGATGGGGATTGCTGTGATTATGGACATCGTTCATTCACATGCAGTGAAGAATGAAGTAGAAGGATTAGGAAACTTTGCCGGTGATCCGAATCAGTATTTTTATCCGGGCGCTCGTCGCGAACATCCGGCTTGGGACTCTCTCTGCTTCGATTATGGCAAGAATGAAGTAATCCACTTCCTGTTGTCAAACTGCAAGTACTGGCTGGAAGAATATAAGTTTGACGGATTCCGTTTTGATGGAGTGACTTCTATGTTATATTACAGCCACGGATTGGGTGAAGCCTTCTGTAACTATGGAGATTATTTCAACGGTCATCAGGATGATAATGCGATTTGTTACCTGACACTGGCTAATGAAGTGATTCATCAGGTAAATCCGAAGGCGATAACCATTGCGGAAGAAGTTTCCGGTATGCCGGGACTGGCTGCCAAAGTGGAAGATGGCGGTTATGGCTTCGATTATCGTATGGCTATGAATATTCCGGACTACTGGATCAAGACAATCAAAGAAAAGATCGATGAAGACTGGAAACCTTCCAGCATGTTCTGGGAAGTAACCAACCGTCGCCAGGATGAAAAGACCATTTCGTATGCAGAAAGTCATGACCAGGCATTGGTAGGAGATAAGACGATTATCTTCCGCCTGATTGATGCCGATATGTACTGGCACATGCAGAAGGGAGACGAAAATTATGTTGTCAACCGTGGTATTGCTTTGCATAAAATGATTCGTTTGCTGACCTCTTCGACTATCAACGGAGGTTATCTGAACTTTATGGGAAATGAATTCGGGCATCCCGAATGGATTGATTTCCCGCGTGAAGGTAACGGATGGTCGTGCAAATATGCCCGCCGCCAATGGGATTTGGTGGACAACAAAAATCTGACCTATCACTATATGGGTGATTTTGATAAAGAAATGCTGAAAGTTATCAAGAGTGTGAAAGATTTCCAGGCAACACCAGTTCAGGAAATATGGCATAATGATGGCGATCAGGTATTGGCATACGAACGTAAGGACCTTATATTTGTCTTTAACTTTAATCCGAAGCAGTCGTTCACTGATTATGGATTCCTGGTAACTCCGGGAGCTTATGAAGTGATACTGAACACGGACGATGTTGCATTTGGAGGAAACGGTTTGGCAGACGACTCTGTCGTGCATTTCACTATTACCGATCCGTTGTACAAGAAGGAAAAGAAAGAGTGGTTGAAACTCTATATTCCTGCCCGTACCGCCGTAGTACTTAGAAAGAAAAAATAATTTTATTTTTAAATCAAGAAGCCCCCGCAGATATTCAATAATATTTGTGGGGGCTTTCTCATTTATTACCCTGTTCTATGATTCAGTTCCTAGTTTTCCAGAAAGGTACTTGGCCCGAGAATGTCATACATATCACTAACGTTGCGCGTTTTGAGCAATACCCCTTGTGGAGTATAGAATAACTGATATTTGATGTCAACATTATCTTGCCCTACCTTAATTACTATAATGGCCTGCCATTTGGGAAACTCCACCATTGTCACATTATCTACCACCCAATTTGCGTATGGCCCGGATACAAAGGCATTATAGACTGTTGGGGTGAGCCGGTCGAGACTGACAAGATCTGTCTGCGTCATCACCCATTGTCCCCGGACGTCAAACCACACATTTTTAGTAAATCCATTCATTGGAAAGTTGGCACAATAATATCCATCGTCTTGTGACCAGGCGACGCCATTTGCTTTGGGATACATTTTCTTGAAAGTTGACTGTACATTGCCGGGAGGGGTATCTCCAAAGGCAGATGTAGATAATAGTAGAAACAATGCGATAGCACAAATCATAAATTTCTTCATAAGCTTTGAGTTTAGAGGATTATTTATCTAACTAAACAGCCTTTGAGAATATTTGTTTGAGTGATGTGCATAAAATAATCCCCCGGTCATTCATAAGTGACCGAGGGATGAAGGGTATACAGGTCTTAGTCTTTTTACTTAAAAAGTAATCTTCAAAATCTTTCCGTTATAGCCTCCTACTGAAACATCCGTGGGTTTATAAGGTAATAGGCTGATTTCTTCTTTAGCACCCGTCATCAAATCAGTGGCCTGATATGATTCCATTTGAGGAATCTGTAAAAAGTCGAAAGCATGTGAAGGCACATTGATAGCAACATCTACCAGTTGACTGTCGAAATTAATAATGAAAAACAGAATCTCATTTTTATATTTTCGCATAAAAGTATATTGCTTATGCTCATTGAAACGCCATCCGTTTATATTGGCATACATTAAGTCAAAGAATACTCCCTTGCTGATTGCCTGCTCTTTGTTACAAATAGTCAGTACTTTTTGGTAGATAGAGTAGAGGTGCTTATGCTCTTCAGTAAGCATCTTCCCGTCAAATTTGCCTCCGTTGCGCCAGCGTCGTATGGTGTCTACGCTCCAATAATCGAATATGGTAGTCCGTCCGTCCCTTCCGCTGAATCCTTCACTATCCATGCCCAGTTCTCCAAACTCCTGACCGAAGTAGATCATCATAGGATTAGTGTTCATACAGGCGGAAACAATCAGTGCGGGAATTCCTTTACGCGGGTTGCCGGCAAAGAAATTAGAAGCGATGCGCTGTTCGTCGTGGTTCTCAAGAAAGTTGAGCATCTTTTTCTCTATTCCATTCAGGCTTTGCCAACAATGAGTGATAGCAGATGCAGATTCATATCCACAAGCTACATTACGTAATGTATCATACAGCCCTACCTTATCATACAGGTAATCAAACTTGCCGCGGAACAGATAGTTGCGGTATTCACCGGGATTGTAAACCTCTGCGATGAAAAGTATTTCAGGATAAGCCTCTTTTACTTGAGGAATAGCCCATTCCCAGAATTCAACAGGAACCATTTCGGCCATGTCGCAGCGGAAACCGTCAATGTCTTTTGATGCCCAGAAAAGAAGAATGTCCAGCATCTTTATCCAAGTATCCGGAGTCGGGGAGAAGTGGCAGGTACCGCCATTCTGATAATCCACTCCATAGTTTAATTTCACTGTTTCATACCAGTCGGTGATATTGGGAGTAGCATCAAAACGGTTGTTACCGGTGGCTTTCGCCGGGAATTCCCGGTAAGGCTCTGCTGCACCGTCTTTCATATCGAACTGGGCATGAAGTTCCGCTTGCGGAATATAATAGAAATTATTATATGGGCTGAAAGATTGGCTGGAGTCATCATTAGCTCCCAATTCGGTCGTACCGTCCGGTTGTGCATCCGAATGATATTGGCGTGCTACGTGATTAGGTACAAAATCAATAATCACTTTCAAACCTGTGCGATGTGTGCGATGTACCAGATTCTCAAATTCCTTCATACGTCCTTGCACATCGTTAGCCAAGTCAGGATCTACATCATAATAATCCTTGATAGCATAGGGAGAACCCGCTTTTCCTTTTACAACGGCAGGATGATCCGGTCTGATGTTATAACGGCGATAATCCGTTTGAGTGGCATGCTCAATGATGCCTGTGTACCATATATGCGTAGTACCCAGTTTCTTGATTTCACCAAGTGCTTTGAGTGTGAAATCAGCCATTTTCCCACAGCCATTGGTAGCAATGTCTCCGTTGTAGACACAGTGGTTATTATTATTTCCAAACAGGCGGGTGAATACTTGGTAGATAATTATTTTATTTTCGTCATTCATATAGAGTAGATTATTAATATTCGTCTTCATTCTTATTTCTGATGGATAGGAGGTTATTTCCATATTTTCCCCTTTTCTTCCAACAGTTGATTAAGTATTTCGTTAGCCATATTATATCCTTGCTCGAAGATTTCTTCAGCTTTCTCCAGTTCTGTGTTACTGTATCCGTATAGGTTGTATGGTTCGATTAATAAATCGCATTTTTCTCTTTCGGGAAAGGTGTTGGCGCGGAACATGAAATGGAATGAGCGCATAGCAATGCTTACAATATTCATTTTGTAATCCTGTGCCATGATGGGACTTACGTTGACAGCTACCACCTTATCGCAAATCCTGCGCAGGGTAGAGACCGGAAGATTCATCATCAATCCTCCATCCACATAGTTAGTGCCTTCTATGTTGACCGGAGAAAACATGACAGGCATACAGCAGGAAGCTGCGACCCGTTCCGCTATGTTTCCCCGATGAAAGTGAACCATGCGACCGTGATCGAGGTCAGTTGCTGTGATAATCAGGGGAAGTTGTAGCTCTTCCAGTTTTTTTGCTTTTAAGTTAGTCCGGAGAAAATCAATAAATTCACAGAGGTCAAATAATCCCTTCTTGGGGATCACCAATTTGGTTAAATCCTGGAATTTATGTCCGGAGAAATAATCAAGTACTTTGTGTGGCTCGTTGCCGTCGGCATAAAAGACACCTGCAAGTGCTCCTGCACTTACTCCAGAGATGATTTCCGGTTTAATATCATGTTCCAGAAGAGCTTGCATGACTCCCAAATGGGCAAATCCTTTAATAAATCCTCCGCTTAGTGCATAGCCAATCTGATATTTCCGGCTATTCCAGTTATTTGTGAATACCTCCATGAATTGCTTTCTTTAGTTCGCCACGAATTTAGTGAATTTATTGAGAGTAGGAGGAATATAATGGATAGTTTTTTTTAAAATCCATACCATCTGTCTTATTCACATTTGAAATAAACCGGCATAGAACATAAAATACGGATGGAAACTCTGCTCCGGCACCATGCCGGTCAGAATCCGAAATCGTCTATCTCAACTTTGTGCTCTTCGCTTTCTTTAAATGGCTTTGCTTCTTTTTGTACAGGATTTCCTTCGATATAGATGGCACGGAATGGACGGGCGGGGCAAACATATTCACATCCTCCACAACCTACACATATTTCTTGATTTACATGAGGAATTGTCAATCCGTCCTTATACGGCACCATCGCCACTGCTTGCGTGGGACAGTGTTCGGAGCAGGCTCCGCAACTGGTTCCATCAGTATAAACAATGCAATTTTCCTTGATGAAAACAACATATCCCATTTGTGTAAGATGTTTTTGCTCTACACTTATGGGAAGAATTGCTCCATTGGGACAGACATCTCCACAGACAGTACAGTCAAAGTTACAAAATCCTTTCTCAAAGCTAACAGTAGGTTGCATCATGCCTGCCAAGCCATATTCCATGAAAGCCGGTTTCAAGATATGAGAAGGGCATTTGCTGACACAAAGATGACAGGATGTACATTGCTGTTGGAAGTGTCCCCGACTGATAGACCCCGGAGGAGTGATCGGATTCTCCTTTTTGTATGCCTTCTTACCTTCCAGACTTGCTACAGATTCCTTGGCCTGGGAGATGAGTTTGGGGGTTGCTCCGGCAGTAACAAGACCGGCGACCAAAAAACGGCGTTTGGATGAATCCAAATCCGGTGATGATGGTGCAGGAGTTTCTACATCAGACTGTTTTTTGAAAGAAGGGGCGTAGACTAATGCTTTTTGTTTGCATGCTCCCAGACAGTTGAAACAATCTACACAACGGCTATAATCAATAGCGTGTTCTTTGCTATTGATGCAAGCTGCTTTGCATTTGGTGGCACAAAGCCCGCATCCATTACATTTGGCAGTATCAATACGGACTTTGAATAATGAAAATCGACTCAATAATCCCAATATTGTTCCTACGGGACAAATCGTATTGCACCATGTCCGTCCATGTTTCCATGCCATTACAAAGATGATTGCAAGAGTAATAATAGCGATGAGAAGGGAAGAAATGCTCAAGATGGAGGTGTCTACCTGATAAAATGTATAATTGTCAAATCTGGCAAAGAGTGATTCCAGCAGATTATTCCCCAGCATATAGATAGGTTTGAATATGTGCACTACTACACGTCCATATGCACTGTACGGATCGAGCAAACCAACAATAAATGTAAATCCGCATAGAAACCCGATTACTGTCAGTCCGAGCACACCCCAGCGCAATTTGTTTTTTGCAGGACTGTAACTATATCTTTTTTTCTTTTTTCCCGTTGCTTTGGAAATTCGTGCAATCACATCCTGCAAGATACCCATAGGGCAGATTGTAGAACAATATACACGCCCGAATAAAAGCGTTAACACAATGAGAAATAATAAGATACCTATACTTAGTGAAAGCAAAGCTGGAACAAATTGCAAATGTGCCAGCCGATGGAAACTGTTCGGTAATATTTCTGCGAAATCGAGAAAAAAGAAAGAAATCAGCACAAATAAAAGTGCTGATATTCCAATACGTAGCCTTCTTAACATGGTTGTTTTACATCTTAATTCGCTTGACATTCAATTTGTCAATGTTCATGGTTCCTATTTTCAATGCTTCCCCATTGGCGAGATGTCCTACTGTATCCAGTGGCATCTCACGTACTTGATTGAAGAACTTGGCAGCAGCCGTATCCACGGCTACAATATCCGGTGAGATAAACAATCCTTTTGCCAGTACAACATCGGATGCAGAACGTCCCCGGGGACCGTTTGTTTTCATGATCCGGTAGGCGTCTACTACGTTGAGTACAGCTTTCTTCTGTAATGTACAGATATCTGCGATGCATTGTTGCAAATCGTTCTGGTGGAAGAATCCGCGATCCCACACAATCCCCATGTGATTTTTCATGGAGATAGTCAGATTCGCACCTCCGTGATTCTTCAGAATAGGAACATTGATCCATACATCACAATCCAGAATCGCTTCGTGCACTTTGGCTTTCTTCATCTTTTTGCCTTTCGGCAGATCGATTGGTTTGTAATACGATTCCAGATGTGCAGGCATTACTTTGGCTCCGGCTTTTTTGGCAGCAGCTTCAATACCACTGTTTTTGTAGCATTTCTGCCAATCGTCACAAGTATGGTCGAACACGACCACTTCTTTAGCTCCGGCGGAAAAACATTGTCTGACGATTTCTTCAATCAGTTTCGGATTCGTATTTCCCGCCAGTTCCGGCACTTTGTCCCAACCGATATTAGGTTTTACAACCACTTTCTGTCCCGGTTTGACGAATTGCTTCATACCCCCCAGTTCGCTTATGGCACGGCGGAACATCTCTTCGGGTTCTCCACCCATAACGGCCACCAGATCAGGATTGCTTCCGTTTGCTTTATTGATTGTTTGAGTTAACACCTCCATAGCCTCTGAACGTTGTATAGTCAGGGCGGCTCCGGTGATAGCTACTGTTTTTAAAAAGTCCCTTCTGTCCATCTTTCTATATTAGTTTAGAGTTTTGCAATTGCTTTCAGGAGGGCGTATCCGCCGAACCATTGCAGTAACATTCCCGGAATACCGATACGGAAGTCCTGTACTGCTTCGTAGAAACTTCCGACGATGGCCCATTCAAATGCAGTGCCTATGACCTGATAAGTGAGTACGACACCAAGAATGGCCAGTAATGAAACCGATTTTATAGTACGTGCTGCAAGAGCTGAAGCTCCGGCGAGTAAGGATGATTTGATTAATAGGATGGGAAGTACCGCCTCCGAGGGCATGGCAAACAATAAATGATTGATGACTGGTGAAAGGATAGCAGTCAATAATCCTACAAGAAAACCATATTTATAAGCCGCAATCAGCGTGAAAAAGTAAATAGGTAACAGGGTAGGACCACCATAAGGTATAAGATGGCATAATTGTGGAAGTGCAATGTTACCCGCTACGAACAGTAAGGCGAACAGGTAGGTTTTCACATTGCTGTGTTTCAGCGAATAGAGTTTGGCGGATGTTTCCATTTTCGTTGATACTTTAATGTTGAATAGAACGATAATATATTAATAATAAGACTTTTCTCCTGATAAAAGGTTTAATCTGATTGGTATATTATTTTAATCCCGTAGGAAAAGAATTCATTCCCCCGTAGATAACCATAGTTTCCCCGTATGCAAACTGTTGCCTTATGGGAAACTTCCAAAGACAAGCAGGACTACCCATTCATCCTTTCCTTAATCTTTCCCCATGCATGCGTATCAAATAGACAGCTTTTCCGCATTGTCTCATACATCTCTTTAAATCTGGACATAGGTATGGTATAGCTTAGTTTGTCAGCTTCGAAATGAGGGCGAACCGATGGGTCGAAGAAACCGAGGAAAGTACGTTTGCCTCCTTTACGATTCTCTATCGTGGCTTGTGTCACTACGGCACTACAGCCGGAACCAAAGGTAGAAACGACGCAATCTTCTGCGTTATTATCGTAAAAAGCCCAAGTGGTTAATCCCGAAAGCATATCCGGATTTGCCAGAAATACAACTCCTTCCATCTCTTCAAGACTTTCTACCTTATCTATACGTGCAAAATGAAGATACTCTTTTTCTGTTCGGGGAACTCTGATTTGCTGTATAAAGTCAATGACCATTTCGGGAGTCTGTTTGTATTTCTCTTTGAGTGAAACGAAAGTCGGCACATGTTTCGGCATTTCGGTGAAACCAGTATAGAATTTACCGCCGCCACAGCCGATGTTTTCGGCATTCAGGCTGATAATACCACCATCTCTTGCCGTCTTCATACCTTTAAAGAAGCAACCGTTTATCTTTTCTGTCTCTCCTTTTTGCTCATCCGAGTACCAGAAAACAAGAGGCAATTCAGCTTTTTCTCCGAATGCCTCTTTGAAATTTTGAATAAAAGTTTGGATATCCATAAGCTTATCAATTTTAGTTCTGTTGCACGTCTTTCTACAAAGTTAGAATAAAAAAGGATAAGCGCAAGTGATTTATCTTCGTTTTCAATAATAATTACTTATATTTGTCCGGAATGAAATAAGAAGAACCGATATGAAATATTTGTTAATGTGTGCAGGCTTACTTTTCACAGTCTTTCAGTCATGGGGACAGGAGAGGCTTGCAGATAGAATCGCTCCTCCGTCAGGATATGTCAGAGAGACCTGCCCTGCTAATTCGTTTACAACTTATTTGCGCAATTTGCCAATGTTGCCTAAAGGCAGTAAAGTGTTACTCTACAATGGAAAAGAGAAAGCCAATCAGGCAGCTGCATTTGCAGTCGTAGATATGGAGATAGGCAACCGCGATTTGCAGCAGTGTGCCGATGCCTCCTGGCACAAAGCTATATGCCCGCCCAACAGATTCATATTCTGGTCAATCCAACCAGCCGCGACCTTTCTCCCTGGTATGAGCTGACGGAAACGGATGCAGGGAAACTATACACTCCGGAATGGATTTTTGAGAAGAAAGACCTGAAGCGTTTTAAATAGGAGAATAGACGTAAATGCAACATAACAAAGAAATAATTAAATCTTTTCTTACTTAATTTTCTATCTTTTCCTTATCTTTGGCATTCAACAAACCGTTTTAATCATACAACAACGAAAAACAACCGATTATGAATTATGATTTATCAATGAATGCTAACCAGTTGGTGGCATTCCTTCAAAAACCAACTTCAGAGTTTACAAAAGCTGACATTATCTCATTTATCCAGCAAAAAGATATCCGCATGGTTAATTTTATGTATCCGGCGGGAGACGGGCGTTTGAAAACTCTGAACTTTGTCATCAACAATCAAGCTTATTTGGAAGCTATTCTCACATGTGGAGAACGGGTAGACGGTTCCAGCCTTTTCTCATTTATAGAAGCGGGCAGTAGTGACCTTTATGTGATTCCCCGTTTTTGCACTGCATTCGTTGATCCGTTTGCCGAGATTCCGACGCTGTCCATGCTTTGCTCTTTCTTCAATAAAGACGGCGAACCACTTGAAAGTGCACCAGAACATACTCTTTACAAAGCAAGCAAGACTTTTACAGAAGTTACCGGAATGGAATTTCAGGCAATGGGCGAATTGGAATATTATGTAATAGCCCCGGACACCGGTATGTTTCAGGCAACCGACCAACGTGGTTATCATGAATCGGGTCCTTATGCTAAATTCAATGAATTCCGTACTCAATGTATGTCTTACATCGCACAGACAGGCGGACAAATAAAGTATGGACACTCTGAAGTAGGTAATTTCACGCTGGATGGTTATATCTATGAGCAGAATGAAATAGAATTCCTGCCGGTCCCTGTATCGCAGGCAGCAGATCAATTAATGATTGCCAAATGGGTGATTCGTAACCTGGGATTTAGATATGGATACAATGTAACCTTTGCTCCAAAAATTACGGCAGGTAAAGCCGGTTCGGGCTTGCATGTCCACATGCGTATCATGAAAGATGGAAAGAACCAGATGCTGAAAGACGGTGTTTTGTCGGATACAGCACGCAAGGCAATTGCCGGAATGATGGTACTTGCTCCGTCAATTACTGCTTTCGGAAATACCAATCCTACTTCTTACTTCCGTCTCGTTCCTCATCAGGAAGCACCTACCAATGTTTGTTGGGGAGACCGCAACCGCTCTGTATTAGTGCGCGTACCTCTGGGATGGGCTGCAAAAACAGATATGTGTACATTGGCAAACCCATTGGAAGCTGAAAGTCATTTTGATACCAGTCAGAAGCAGACGGTAGAAATGCGCTCTCCGGATGGTTCGGCAGATTTATATCAATTATTGGCTGGTTTGGCTGTTGCCTGCCGTCATGGTTTTGAGATTGAAAATGCGCTGGATATTGCTGAAAAAACTTATGTAAATGTGAATATCCATCAGAAAGAGAATGAAGATAAACTGAAATCACTGGCGCAACTGCCGGATAGCTGTGAAGCTTCTGCCGATTGCTTGCAACAACAACGGGCAATCTTTGAGCAATATAACGTGTTTAGTCCGGCAATGATTGACGGTATCATCCGCAGACTTCGCAGTTACGAAGATAAAACGTTGCGTGCGGATCTGGAAGGAAAGCCGATGGAAATGCTGGATTTAGTAAATAAGTATTTCCATTGTGGATGATTGAAAGACGATGGTGTGTCGGCGAAATGTGCAGGGGGTTCAGAATATAATTTTGATTGCCAGTGGTAAATCGGCATATTTTCCCCAATTATTGCCGTCACTTTCTACACAATTCCACACTAGTTCTACAATATAATAAATGAGTGTATCTTGTATTTGATTGATTACTAATGATGTATGCTCATTCTGGAACTTTGGTACCTCTTTTGCTACCTATTAAGTGTAAGAAACAAGTTAATAATGATTTAGTAGTTCACACTTAAAAAAATTACGATTATGAAAAAGGTATTAGTAGCAGTAGCATTGGTGATGGGATTGGGTAGCTCTGTAGCATTTGCACAGGAAGTTAGTAACGCTACAACTGTAGAAACTAACGTACAGGCTCCACAGGATGAGTTTACAAAGATTGATGTTAAAGAACTGCCGGAGGCAGTAGTACAGGCGATCGCTAAAAATTATGAAGGTGCTGCCATTACGGAAGCTTATGTCGCTGAAAAAGAAAGCGGTAAGATTTATAAGGTAGTCCTTACTACGGAAGATGTTCAGGTACTGACAGTGCTGATGAACGAAAAAGGTGAAGAAGTAAAAGAATAAAATAAAACTTCGAATGTAGTAATACTCATAAAGAAATCCTGGTTCGTGATGAATCAGGATTTCTGTTTTTATCTGCCAACTTCCCATCCAGTCCGATAAAGTCGTTAAAGGATGATTGGGTTGCGTTCATGATTGATTGTCTTTTATCAATAGTTTTGTATACAGAATGCAGGGTTTCGTCTACAATTTCCCGGCGGTGACTAGTTTTGCTCTATTTTTGTTGCATTCAAACCTAAAAGTAGACAAAAGATGAAGTGTATTTTATTAAGTGCGGTTGTTTTGATTTTATTGTTGCCGGAAGATGCGTATGCGCAAGTGACGGTCAGAACGGGATATATCTCTTCTTCACGATATAAGAATGAAGAGAATCAGGAAACAGACGGTAAAGGCGATATGCGGTTTGTTGAAGGAAACGTCAACATTCCGGTTTCACAGAAAATGAATGAAAGGAGCCAGCCTACTTCTTGGATGCTTTCAGCGGGAGGAAGTTATACAGCTATGAACAATAAGAACCTTCAATCTTATATAGATATAGATCAGATTATAAATTTGCAATTGAGCGTCATTCATATTCGTCCCATCAGCAAGAAATGGTTATTGTTAATGACAGTTGGCGCAGGAGTCTATACGGCTTCTGATGTAAGACTGAAGAATGTTCTGGGACAGGGGGGAGTTATTTTTATCCGGCAGTTCAAGCCTAATTTATCTCTTGGAGCCGGATTGGCTGTAAATAACACATTCGGTTATCCGATGGTATTTCCGGCTATTTATTTTGATTGGACTACTGAAGGACGCTATCAAATAAAAGTGTCTATGTTGAATGCCATGGAAGTGTCGGTCGGAATGAGAATGAATAAATTTCTGAATCTAAGATTGTTGGCGGAAATGAACGGTTCACTGGCCTTGTTGGAGAAGGAGGGGAAAGATACTATGTTTTCCCAGCAATTCATTATTGCAGGTTTACAGCCGGAGTTAAGCATCGGGAACTCTTTTTCTGTTACTGCTACTGCCGGTGTATCGTGCAGCAGAATAGCTTATTACACTACCCGCACTTTAAAAGCCTTTTTCGCAGATATGTCCAGAGAGACTGACCCTTATTTTAAACCGGCAATGTATGTTTCGGTGGGAATGAAGTATAAGTTCTAAAAAAATGGTAACTTTATCGCCTGATGTCAGTTAAGATGCTATTATATACGTTACTGAAGCAAATAGGGATATTTCTTGTAGTCTCCTTTTTAGTGTTCAGAGGCACTTTTGTCGAAAGCGATAGTTTAGGGCTAAATCTTTCTACGGGAGTTAGTCTTTTACTTTCTGTCATCTTATGGGGAATCATAAATCTGCATACTTACTGGTTAATTCCCGGTTATCTGTTTCAGCGTAGATATAAAAAGTATATCATATATTTGAGTTGCCTTGTTGGATTTATGCTGACCGCCATGGTTGGTGCTATTTGTTTTCTAGGGCAATATTATGTTATACCCGAACAGATGCAAAGACTAAACAGTGATCTCCCTTTCTTTCTGTTGATAAATGCATTGGCGCTGATACTCTATTTTCTGGCTTTTTCTTTTACTATTTTTCTGCATCGCTGGGTGGCCTATCAACAACGATTAAACGAATTGGAGAATATTAGCATACAGACTGATCTAAATCATTTGAAAGATCAACTTCAACCGGAGTTTTTTTCGAGAATATTGAATAAGGTGCGAACCTTGTTGGAGGAAGATGGAGAAAAGGCATCATTGCTTATCTTTAAATTAAGCCGGTTGCTTCGATACCAACTTTATGAAAGTGAACGGCAACAGGTATTGTTGGGAGATGATATCGATTTTATGACTGATTATATGAAGTTGGAGAAATTATGCAATCCGGAGTTTAATTTTGAAGTCAACATCCTGAATGAAGTGCGATATATACAAGTTCCTCCTTTATTGTTTATGCCTGTGATAGAATATGTGATTCGGACAACGGTATGTGGAGAGAATGGAAAGGGAGAAAATATAAGGATCGATTTTCAAATGGAAGAGAATCAGCTTCGATTCATTTGTACATACTGTCTGCGAAAAAAGGAAAGTCTGCAAGCAGCAGTACCTGCTTTTGACAAGTTACGGCAACGATTAAACTTGCTATATCCGGGAGGTTATCAATTAAAAAGTGGCTATAATGATGGAATGTTGTGTACCATTAGTTTAATGTTGGAATTATGAAAGATACCTGGAATGTATACGATTGGGGGAAGAATCTGGTAAATGACCGTTTCAGGCTTATCAGTAATTTACTATTGCTATTTATTATACTCTTTTTGGGCTTTCAGAATGTATATGGAGATTTTACTGGAGAAGGTTTCCGATATGCATATCCGGTTAGTATATTGGTTTTTGCGTTTCCTATCTATCTGAATATATATTGGTTAGTGCCCCGTTTCCTGTATAAGGCCAAGCGCAAGTTATGGTGTTATTGGATTTCGTTTCTCGGAGTCAATTTAGTGAGTGTATTATTAGGATTTATATTTCTGTCTCCATTATATCAACGATACGGTATTCGTGGGTTTTGTATACAGGATAACCATGCTGTTTCTTTTGATAGTATTGCTTATGGAGTATTAGTACTACTATTAAGTGCAGGTGGCTGTACGAGCTTTGAACTATTCCGCCGCTGGGTTGTCTCCGATAAAAAGATTCTTGAATTGGAGAAGGCAACTAAGCAGGCAGAATTGCAACAATTAAAGAAACAGATCAATCCGCATTTTCTTTTTAATATGCTGAATAATGCTAATATTTTGGTAAAGGATGCTCCGGATGAGGCTTCACAGATATTGGAGAAACTGGACAATCTACTTCGTTACCAGTTGAATGACAGTACAAGAAGAGAAGTCTTTCTTACTGCAGATATACAGTTTCTCACCAGTTTTCTTGAATTGGAGAAGGTGAGAAGGGATCATTTTGAATATACTATTTTTCAAGAGGGAAATATGGAAAATATCTGTATTCCTCCGTTGTTGTTTATCCCTTTTGTAGAGAATGCAGTGAAACACAATTTGGATAGCGACAATTTATCTTATATTCACCTGTATTTTTCTGTGCATAATAAACAGTTGACGTTTCGTTGCGAGAATTCTAAGCCCCGTGTTCCTGTTAAGCGGGAAGGGGGAATAGGGTTGGCCAATGTGAAACGCAGACTGGATTTACTTTATGAATCACGGTACACGTTACAGATAGAAGATAAAGAAACAACTTATAATGTCAACTTACATCTAAACTTATGAATTGTATTATTGTTGATGACGAGCCGGTAGCTCGCAAAGGTATGAAGTCATTGGTGGAACAGATTCCACAACTGACATTGGTGGGTAGCTTTAATAACGCTATCGCAGCGTCCGCTTATATAAATGAATATACGGTTGATCTGATTTTCCTTGATATTCAGATGCCGGGAATTACCGGAATAGAGTTTGCGCAAAGTATTCCCGTGAATACATTGATTATCTTTACAACGGCGTATGCGGAATATGCACTCGATAGTTACGAAGTAAGTGCCATTGATTATCTGGTGAAGCCTATTGAAATGAACCGTTTTCTGAAAGCAGTCAATAAGGCAATAGCATATCATAAACTGTTATTGTCGGAAACAGCCGAAAGAGTGGAGGAGATACAGGAAGAATATATTTTCATCAAATCGGAACGACGCTATATCAAGATAAACTTCAGTGATATTCTTTTTATTGAAGGACTAAAGGATTATTCCATTCTCCAATTGGAAGGTCAGCGGGTGATAACTAAGATGAATCTGAAAAATATTTATGAGCAACTGCCCGCTAAACAGTTTCTCCGGATAAACAAGTCCTATATTGTCAATACCTCACGGATTGACTCTTTTGATACCAATGATATTTTTATTAAGTCTTATGAGATAGGAATAGGAGGTGGAAACTATAAGAAAACGTTTTTTGAGGAATTTGTAGCGAAGAATCTACAGAAAGACTAATCCGGTAGTTTATATGGAATGGCTTGATATAAAAGAATAAGAACGTTAAGTATTGGCCTATTTTCATAAAAAAGATGTTTTACAAGAAGAAAAAGGAGAGAATATAGTGCAATATCCCCAAATAATGCTTTTCTTTGTACCAACAACAATAAAGAGGTTTATTACGATTTGATTTTTTTACGTGAATCTTCTCATTTATTTGAGCATATCCATCTCTAATTAAGATCTTCCTAAAACTTTCTTATTGAATTATTAATTTTTTATATTTGTATTTTATGAATTTGTACATTGGAAATCTTAGCTATAATGTTAAGGAATCAGATTTGAGACATGTAATGGAAGAGTATGGAACAGTTGCTTCAGTAAAGTTAATCACAGATCGTGAAACTAGAAGATCAAAAGGTTTTGCGTTTATCGAAATGCCGGATGATGCAGAAGCTGCTAAAGCTATCGAACAATTGAACGGTGCAGAATATGTAGGTCGTTCAATGGTAGTAAAAGAAGCATTGCCAAAGAATTAATACTGAATACATATACAGTAATAGAGAAAGGCGCACTAGGAAACTAGCGCGCCTTTCTTCTGTTAATCCTCATTGTTATCTTCTTCATCATCCACCATATTATTGAGTTCCAATTCCAGGTCTACCAGCTCTTGTTCCCATAATTTCAGGATATCCTTCGGTGTATCTTTTGTAGCTTTCTTTATTCTTTCTTGAGCAACAGATACTTCATGCTCTAACTGTCTACGTCTGCTCATATTTCTATTGTTTTGATTATGAAATGATAACAACTCGTGTGTAGAATAGTTCGATAGGATAAAATTAAAAGTAATGGGGTGAACTATTCATAAATAAAGGATGTTTTGTAATCTGAAACTTTAAAAAACATACAGTCATGCTCAATTTAATAGCCGTTTTCTTAGTATGTTCAGGTATCGGAATTGCAGTACATATTGCCATAGACCTGACACATCGTCCGCAATCAATGAAGATAATGAATGCAGTCTGGATATTATCTGCATTATGGGGAAGTTATTTAGCTTTATGGGCGTATAATAAGTTTGGACGGAGTGGTCCGATGAAAGTTGAGGATGTTAGGATGAAAATGGATATGTCTGATATGAAGGGAATGGATATGTCCGGTATGAAAGATAATATGGCGATGGATATGGCCATGCCGGGAGAAATGTCGATGCAAGGAATGCAACGTCCTTATTGGCAATCGGTAGCTTTGTCTGCGCTTCATTGTGGTGCAGGATGTACATTGGCAGATATCATAGGAGAGTGGTTTACAAACTATGTTCCTGTAACTGTGGCAGGAAGTCAGCTATTTGGTAATTGGGTACTTGACTTTATTCTGGCTTTGATGATTGGTGTTTATTTCCAATTCTATGCTATTCGGGAGATGGAAAAAATATCAGTAGGCAATGCCTTAGCTCGTGCTTTCAAAGCGGATTTCTTTTCTCTTTTGTCCTGGCAGGTAGGAATGTACGGCTGGATGGCAATTGTCTATTTTGTGTTGTTCATCAATGAACCATTACCCAAAGACACATGGATATTCTGGTTTATGATGCAGTTGGCTATGCTTTTCGGCTTCTTCTGTGCATATCCTATGAATGCTCTTCTTATAAAATTAGGTATAAAGAAAGGTATGTAAAATAAATGCAGATTTACTCTAAACGATAAGTATGTAATTACTTATTTGAGGGAGTGAATCTGCATCTATTATGATATGACTACTTTTGTCTTTTATTTCTCTTTTGGATTTTATCTTTTCAATAGCTTCGGTATATCCGAAGGCTCTTGTGCCACCCGGATACCGGCAGCTTTTAAAGATTCAATCTTCTCTTTTGCCGAACCGGAACTTCCTGAAATGATAGCTCCTGCATGTCCCATCTGCTTCCCCGGAGGAGCTGATTGCCCCGCAATAAATGCCACTACAGGTTTGGTTACATTATTGCGGATATATTCAGCCGCTTGTTCTTCTGCGTTTCCTCCAATCTCTCCAATCAGGACGATCGCTTCTGTTTCCGAATCATTTTGAAACATCTCCAGCAGTTGACGGAAATGAAGACCTACAACAGGATCACCTCCGATGCCGATAGCAGTGGATTGTCCCATGCCATTCGCCGTTAAGTGATACACAATTTCGTAAGTAAGTGTTCCGCTACGGCTGATAACTCCGACATTTCCTTCTAAAAAGACCTGTTCCGGTAAAATGCCCACCATACTTTTTCCCGGAGAGATCAGTCCCGGACAGTTGGGGCCGATCAGCATAGCACCTTTTTGTTCGACAAACTGGTGCGCCTTAATCACATCCAGCGTGGGGATTCCTTCAGCAATGCAGGCAATTAACCGGATGCCCGCATCTGCTGCCTCCATAATGGCATCTGCCGCAAAACGTGCCGGAACAAAAATGATAGAAGTATTGGCTTTCGTTTGTTCAACCGCGTCATACATAGTGTTGAATACGGGGATGCCGCCTACATCTGTTCCTCCTTTGCCCGGAGAAGTTCCTCCAACAACATGGGTTCCGTATTCTTTCATCTTCTTGGCATGGAAAAGTCCGTCTCTCCCAGTAATTCCCTGTACAATCAGGCGGGTGGATTTATCTATTAATATGCTCATAATTGCTTTATTTATTAATGATTTGGGTACTTATTACGCTTTCAGAGCCATAAGGGCAGCTTCTTTCATCGTTGTGGCTATTTGGAAACGGCTGTAATTCCGTAACAGTTCCCGTCCGATATGCTCATTAGTGCCTGTAAGCCGTACGATAACAGGTACATTACTGTTTATCTGCTCGAATGCTTGAAGAAGCCCCATTGCTACATCATCACAGCGGGTGATTCCTCCGAAAATATTAATCAGGACCACTTTCACTTTTTCATCCTGCAATAAAAGTTTCATGGCTTCAATTACCTTGACAGGATTGGAACTACCACCAATGTCGAGAAAATTGGCTGGCTGACCTCCATAAAGTTTAATCATGTCCATAGTAGCCATAGCGAGTCCGGCACCATTTACCATACAGCCGATGTTGCCATCCATGTGGACATAACTGAATCCTTTATCTTTAGCGTCTGCTTCTATTTTTTCTTCCTCCGTCGGATCAAATAAAGCATGTACCTCCGGATGGCGATAGAGCGCATTGTCATCAAAAACAATCTTTGCGTCAATAGCCATCAACGTACCTTTCTTGGTTAGTGCCAGCGGATTTACTTCCACTAATGATGCATCATTTTCCATGAAGATCTTATAAAGTTCCTGAAGGATGGCCGCCATTTTACCCGCCTGCTCCATTTGAGGAAAGAGGGAGAAAGCAAAACGCCTTGCCAGATAGTCGGGAAGACCAATAAATGGATGGATTGAATATCGGATGATTTTTTCCGGTGTTTGACGGGCTACCTCTTCGATATCCATACCACCGGATGCACTCATCATCAGAACGACAGAACGTGTATTCCGGTCGATGGTGTAACTGACATAATATTCGGCAGCAATATCTATCGCCTCACTAACCAGTACTTGATTGACCGGAAGTCCTTTAATACTCATTCCGAGAATATTCTTAGCTTCCTGATAAGCGTCTTCCGTATTATTTACCAGTTTCACTCCTCCGGCTTTTCCCCGTCCTCCGGTTAATACCTGTGCTTTTATAACCACTCTGTCTGTTCCCATCCTCCGGTAAGCGGCTATGACACCTGCGGCTGTACGGCATAAAGTGTGCCTCTCGACAGGTATTCCGTACTTGGAGAAAATCTCTTTCGCTTGATATTCATGTATTTTCATGGCTCATAAATTTGAGTAAATGATTCCTGTAATAAAAACAATAGCAAGATACGGAAAGTTTGCCGGAAAAGAAAAGTAACGGGATGTTATACAACATGTTAGTCCGTATGCTATGAATAGGCTTAATATAAAAAAGCGTGTTGGCAATAGTTACCAACACGCTTCATATATTTAAAGATAAACTCTTTCTTACGGATGCTTATGCAATACCGTGAGCGTTGACAGTACCGTCAATTTTCTTAATCAGTCCTTGAAGTACTGCACCCGGGCCACATTCTGTAAAATCAGTAGCACCGTCGGCAACCATATTCTTAACAGACTGTGTCCAGCGTACGGAAGCAGTCAGCTGGGCAACCAGGTTCTTTTTGATTTCTGCAGGATCAGTGTGAGGAAGTGCGTCTACATTCTGATATACCGGACATTTAGGAGTGTGAATTTCCGTAGCCTTGATAGCGGCTTCCAATTCAACTTTAGCAGGGTCCATTAATGGAGAATGGAAAGCACCACCTACTTTCAGCGGAAGAGCGCGTTTAGCTCCGGCAGCTTTCATCAGTTCGCAAGCTTTTTCGATACCTGGTACAGAACCGGAGATAACGATTTGTCCCGGGCAGTTGTAGTTAGCCGGTACGCAAACTTCACCTTCGGCATTTACTGCTGCGCAGATTTCTTCTACTTTCTCATCAGGTAATGCAATAATGGCAGCCATTGTGGAAGGAGTAACTTCACAAGCTTTCTGCATAGCCATTGCACGAGCATAAACAAGTTTCAGTCCATCTTCAAAACTCAATGCACCGGCAGCTACCAATGCAGAGAACTCACCGAGTGAGTGGCCGGCTGTCATTTCCGGTTTGAAATCATCGCCCATGCAAAGAGCGGAGATAACAGAATGAAGGAATACGGCAGGTTGGGTAACCTTTGTCTGACGGAGGTCTTCATCTGTGCCATCGAACATGATATCTGTAATGCGATATCCGAGGATATCATTTGCTTTTTCAAACAATTCTTTTGCTAAAGCTGAGTTTTCATACAGGTCTTTACCCATTCCTACAAATTGAGCGCCTTGACCGGGAAATACAAATGCTTTCATATTTTTATTATTTAATTGATTTTTAATTGCGGGTGCAAAGTTACGTATTTTTATGATACAACCGCACAAAATGTACACATTTGTGCAACGGAGTCCGGAAAATGCCATAAAGGGCCGTTGCCGTGTCCGACATTCAATTCTTTTCCTGCGATAATAGCTTGCGTGATATACGTTTTAGCATGCTGGATGGATTCTCGCATGGGGTATCCTTTGGCCAGGTAAGTAGCAATGGCAGAGGAGAGGGTACACCCCGTTCCATGCAGGTTATGGCTTTCTATCTTTTTCTCCTCATATATATGGTAGATAGATTCGGACGTGTGCAAAAGGTCGCACATATTGTCTCCCTCCAGATGTCCGCCTTTTAACAAGATGCTAGTATGATAATCGTCCGTCAGCATTTTGGCAGCCGCCTGCATGTCCTGAATGTTGTGAATACTTTTGCCTGTAAGCACCTTCGCTTCGTCGATGTTGGGAGTGATTAATGTCACAAGCGGCAAAAGTTCTTTTTTTATTTCTTCTATAGCTTCATCTGTCATGAGTTTCTTTCCGCTGGTAGACACCATTACCGGATCGTAGACGACGTATGCAGGTGAATATTTTTGTAAACAGTCGGAAATCACACGAACAATCTGAATATCATTTACCATTCCTATTTTGATGGCAACCGGTTGCAGGTCGTCCATCACTGCTTCTATTTGTCCACGAACAATATCAGGGGCGATAGACTGTACGGCACGTACTCCCAGTGTATTTTGTATGGTGATGGCAGTAATAGCCGATGCCGCATAGCCACCTAGAGCGGAGATTGTTTTTATGTCTGCCTGAATACCTGCGCCTCCCGAACAATCGGAGCCGGCAATGGATAAAATGACTGGATGACGTTCCATTTTAGTTTTTTTAATATTTACCCGACAAAGATAGAATAAAAAACGATAAGGTACAAAATGACATATCGTTTAAAATACAATAAGTACCTTTGCCGGTATCTGATGAAGATGATATGAAAAGTACTGATAATAAAGCGTCCATCTAGTTTTTGTACTTTGTACAATTACTCACTCGCGGAAATACTAAAATACATATTGTAATTCGTAAGATAACACTAACTATTCATATTGTAGAATGTATGATATGTATTTATATGAAAAACAATGTTTTATAGCATGGTTCTTATTTTTGTTTTGATGAGTTTTAGCCTCTATATTTGCACCGTCTTAAAGAAATGGATATGCAAAATTTACAGAAAAATACACCTTTAGCAAACAATCATATATCAGTGGACTGTGTAGTGATTGGTTTTGACGGAGAACAACTGAAAGTGTTGCTTGTAAAACGTGCAGGTGAAGATAATGGAGAAGTATATCACGATATGAAACTTCCCGGAAGTCTTATATATATGGATGAAGACCTGGATGAAGCAGCGCAACGAGTTTTGTATGAACTGACAGGACTTAAAAATGTGAATCTGATGCAGTTTAAAGCATTCGGTTCTAAAAACAGGACAAGTAATCCGAAAGATGTACGTTGGCTGGAAAGAGCTATGCAGTCAAGAGTGGAACGCATTGTAACTATTGCGTATCTGTCGATGGTGAAGATTGACCGCACACTGGATAAGAATCTGGACGATCATCAGGCTTGTTGGATTGCTTTGAAAGATGTGAAAACATTGGCTTTCGACCATAATCTGATTATTAAGGAAGCTATGACTTATATTCGTCAGTTTGTAGAATTTAATCCTTCCATGTTGTTCGAACTGCTTCCGCGCAAATTTACAGCTGCACAATTAAGAACCCTTTTTGAATTAGTATACGACAAAGCTGTGGATGTACGCAACTTCCATAAGAAAATAGCCATGATGGAATATGTAGTTCCTCTGGAAGAAAAACAACAAGGAGTGGCTCACCGTGCTGCCCGTTATTATAAATTTGATAAGAAGATATATAATAAGGTGAGAAGGTAGACCTTATTCAAGTATTAAGTATTAGGTATTAAGTATTAGGCGTTGAATGTTATAGCATTAATTGTCGGACATTGAGCGTTAAATCGTAAATAGTAAATCGTTTAATCGTAAATAAAATTATGTTTCTATTAGGTTATGACATAGGTAGCTCGTCTGTAAAAGCGAGTTTGGTGAATGCTGAAACAGGCAAATGTGTATCATCGGCATTTTTTCCGAAAACAGAAGCGAATATTATTGCTGTGAATCCCGGATGGGCGGAACAAGATCCGGAAAGTTGGTGGGAAAACTTAAAGTTGGCTACACAGGCTATTATGACCGAATCCGGAGTGAGTGCTGCTGAAATAAAAGCCATCGGTATCTCTTATCAGATGCACGGATTGGTATGTGTCGATAAGAGTCAGCGTGTATTGCGTCCTGCTATTATCTGGTGTGACTCCCGTGCTGTGCCATACGGTCAGAAAGCATTTGAAACAATCGGAGAGGAGAGATGTCTTTCTCATTTGTTGAACTCGCCGGGAAACTTTACAGCTTCCAAGTTGGCATGGATTAAAGAAAACGAACCTGCCATCTATGAGCAGATTTACAAGATAATGCTTCCGGGTGATTATATTGCCATGAAGTTGAGTGGAGAGATTTGCACAACCGTTTCCGGACTTTCGGAAGGTATGTTCTGGGATTTTAAGAACAACCGGGTGGCTGACTTCCTGATGGATTATTACGGATTCGACTCTTCTTTGATTGCAGATATTAAACCGACTTTCGCAGAACAAGGACGCGTCAGTGCAATGACTGCCAAAGAACTTGGATTGAAAGAAGGAACACCCATTACTTATCGTGCAGGTGACCAGCCTAACAATGCTCTCTCTCTGAACGTGTTCAACCCGGGCGAAATTGCTTCTACGGCGGGGACATCAGGAGTGGTTTATGGTGTGAACGGTGAAGTGAACTATGATCCGCAGTCACGTGTCAATACCTTTGCCCATGTCAATCATACAATAGACCAGACACGTCTGGGAGTATTGCTTTGCATCAACGGAACAGGTATTCTTAATTCATGGGTAAAACGCAACATTGCTCCCGAAGGAATATCTTATAATGAAATGAATGTGTTGGCTTCCAAAGCTCCTATCGGTAGTGCGGGAATCAGTATTCTGCCCTTTGGTAACGGTGCTGAACGTATGTTGAACAATAAAGAAATCGGTTGCAGCATCCGTGGACTGGACTTCAATGCACATGGCAAACACCACATAATTCGTGCCGCTCAAGAAGGTATCGTATTCTCTTTTAAATATGGCATTGATATCATGGAGCAGATGGGAATTCCCGTAAAGATGATCCATGCCGGACACGCTAATATGTTCTTGAGTTCTATCTTCCGCGATACGTTGGCGGGAGTTACAGGAGCCACTATCGAGCTTTATGATACAGACGGTTCAGTAGGAGCCGCGAAAGGTGCAGGTATCGGTGCAGGCATCTATAAAGATAACAATGAAGCATTTGCTACGCTTGACAAACTGGATGTGATCGAGCCTAATGTGGCGAAACGTCAGGAATATGCTGATGCCTATGCAAAATGGAAATACCGCCTTGAAAAGTCGATGACTGGTAACATACCGGCTCCGGCTCTTTCTTCAGATAAATAATTAACAATCTAAATAATAACCATTTAAAAATAAAAGAATTATGGCAACAAAAGAATTTTTCCCGGGAATTGAAAAGATTAAGTTCGAAGGTAAAGATAGTAAGAATCCGATGGCATTCCGTTACTATGATGCTGAAAAGGTAATCAACGGTAAGAAGATGAAAGATTGGTTGAGATTTTCTATGGCATGGTGGCATACTTTGTGTGCTGAAGGCGGTGACCAATTCGGTGGCGGAACAAAACAATTCCCTTGGAATAGTAATGCTGACGCTATACAAGCTGCAAAAGATAAAATGGATGCAGGTTTCGAATTCATGCAGAAAATGGGTATCGAGTACTACTGTTTCCACGATGTAGACTTGGTTTCTGAAGGTGCAAGCATCGAAGAATACGAAGCTAATCTGAAAGAAATCGTAGCTTATGCAAAACAGAAACAAGCTGAAACAGGCATCAAACTGTTGTGGGGTACTGCCAACGTATTTGGTCATGCACGTTATATGAACGGTGCTGCTACTAATCCTGATTTTGACGTAGTAGCTCGTGCTGCTGTTCAGATCAAGAATGCAATCGACGCAACGATCGAACTGGGTGGCCAGAACTATGTATTCTGGGGTGGCCGTGAAGGCTATATGTCTCTTCTGAATACAGATCAGAAACGTGAAAAAGAACACTTGGCAAAAATGCTGACTATGGCTCGTGATTATGCTCGTGCTCGTGGCTTCAAAGGTACTTTCCTGATCGAACCGAAACCGATGGAACCAACTAAACACCAGTATGATGTAGATACAGAAACTGTAATCGGCTTCCTGAAAGCTCATGGCTTGGATAAAGATTTCAAAGTGAATATTGAAGTAAACCATGCAACCTTGGCTGGCCATACTTTCGAACACGAATTGGCAGTAGCAGTAGACAACGGTATGTTGGGCTCTATCGACGCTAACCGTGGTGATTATCAGAATGGTTGGGATACAGACCAGTTCCCGATTGATAACTACGAACTGACACAAGCTATGATGCAAATTATCCGTAATGGTGGCTTGGGTAACGGTGGAACAAACTTCGACGCTAAAACTCGTCGTAACTCTACTGACCTGGAAGATATCTTCATCGCTCATATCGCAGGTATGGATGCTATGGCTCGTGCATTGGAAAGTGCAGCTGCTCTGTTGAACGAATCTCCATATAAGAAAATGTTGTCTGACCGTTACGCTTCATTCGATGCTGGTAAAGGTAAGGAATTTGAAGATGGCAAGTTGACTTTGGAAGACGTAGTTACTTATGCTAAAGCAAATGGTGAACCGAAGCAGACTAGCGGTAAACAAGAACTTTATGAAGCAATTCTGAATATGTATTGCTAATAATTAATTCACCACAGAGTAGCACAGGGTCTCGCAGAGTTCATTTTCATTTAATATTGTATTTCTCTGTGAAACTCTGTGTCACTCTGTGGTGAGATTTCCAACTACTACAACACTACTTTATCTACTTATAACCATGATTAATACAACGAACGAGGGTAGTAAACTCTACCTATATTCGATCACCTCTGTCGCCATTTTGGGAGGACTGCTTTTCGGATACGATACAGCCGTTATTTCGGGCGCAGAGAAAGGTTTGGAGGCATTTTTCCTTTCGGCCTCTGATTTTCAATATAATAAAGTAATGCATGGAATCACTTCTTCCAGTGCATTAATTGGCTGTGTACTGGGTGGTGCGATCTCCGGTATATTTGCTTCCCGTTTGGGACGTCGTAATTCCTTAAGGCTTGCTGCCGTACTCTTTTTCCTTTCAGCATTAGGTTCCTATTATCCGGAATTCTTGTTTTTCGAATATGGAAAGCCGAACATGGATTTGCTGATTGCTTTTAATCTGTATCGTGTTTTGGGTGGTATCGGAGTAGGACTGGCTTCTGCCGTCTGTCCGATGTATATTGCTGAAATAGCCCCTTCCAATATTCGTGGAACGCTTGTATCATGTAACCAGTTTGCTATCATCTTTGGTATGTTGGTAGTGTACTTCGTGAATTTCCTGATTATGGGCGGTCATCAGAATCCTGTTATTTTGAAAGATGCGGCCGGTGTACTGTCTGTTAGTTCTGAATCTGATATGTGGACTGTGTATGAAGGATGGCGTTACATGTTTGGTTCGGAAGCTTTCCCTGCCGCTTTCTTTGGTCTGTTGTTGTTCTTTGTTCCGAAGACCCCACGTTATCTTGTATTGATACAGCAGGACGAAAAGGCTTACTCAATTCTGGAAAAGATCAATGGTAAGACAAAAGCACAGGAAATCCTTAATGATATTAAAGCTACTGCTCATGAGAAGACGGAGAAAATCTTTACTTATGGAGTGGCAGTAATTGTGATCGGTATTTTGCTTTCTGTATTCCAGCAAGCTATCGGTATTAATGCGGTACTATATTATGCTCCTCGTATTTTTGAAAATGCAGGTGCAGAAGGAGGTGGCATGATGCAAACTGTGATTATGGGTATTGTAAACATTATCTTTACACTGGTTGCTATCTTCACTGTAGACCGTTTCGGACGTAAACCACTATTGATAATCGGTTCTATTGGTATGGCTGTTGGTGCATTTGCAGTAGCAATGTGTGACAGCATGGCAATAAAGGGTATCCTTCCGGTACTTTCAGTGATTGTATATGCAGCATTTTTCATGATGTCCTGGGGACCGATTTGCTGGGTGTTGATCTCGGAAATCTTCCCAAATACCATCCGTGGTAAAGCAGTGGCAATCGCCGTAGCTTTCCAATGGATATTCAACTATATCGTATCTTCTACTTTCCCGGCATTGTACGATTTCAGCCCGATGTTTGCGTATAGTTTATATGGCATTATCTGCGTAGCTGCTGCCATCTTCGTTTGGCGTTGGGTACCTGAAACGAAGGGCAAGACACTGGAAGATATGAGCAAACTTTGGAAGAAAGACAAATAAATTAGGTTAGTGTAATTTCATCATGTCATTATGACTTCGGCCTCCTGACATGATTCTGTTGAGATTATGACATCGTACCAATGGTATGGTGTCATAATTGTTTATATACATATCATTCAGTAAATCAATCTTTTATTTTGCATTAATTGTTTTATCGTTGGTGTTACAATTAATGTTTTTGCATTTTTGAGTAAATATGTTCTCCAATGATACGCTTATCTTTGCGTTATAAAAATTGAAGTATGATAACAGAGCAATATAAAGATACCGTTTATTTCTCGAACCTTTTTGTACGTCACTACCCTAAAGTTTATGAAGAATTATCTAATATTCTTTCTCGCCATCATATAGCACATAGGACTTTGATGCACACTAAAGATTATTGGTGCCGAGATTATATGCCAATACAGTGGGGAGCTAATACTTATATTCAATTCCGCTATGAACCTGATTATTTGACGGATAAACCACAGTATAAAACTAATATTGTTCCCGTACTTAAAACCATGAGTAGCAAGATGGATATTATTCAATCGCCACTTATAGTTGATGGAGGGAATGTTGTTGTGTGTGAGGGAAATTCTAAGTGGATGGGATCATGTATAAGAAAGCGGAAACCAATTATTATCATGACAGAAAAAGTGTTCCAAGAAAATTCGCAGATCGATCAGGGAGAAGTACTGGCAATATTAAAGGCAAACTTTCATGGAGCAGATATTATATTTCTACCATGGGATAGATACGATATCTGTGGTCATACAGATGGGATTGTTCACAATATTGGCGATGGTAAGATTTTGGTCAACTTGAAAGTATATCCTCAAAAGATAGAACGGGAGATGAGACGTAGATTGAATGACATTTTTGTAGTTGTGGATTTAAAACTTAGTAAGTATTATGAGAATAGTTGGGCATACATAAATATGCTTCAGACACGTGATATAATCATTGTCCCCGGACTTGGATTACCTACAGATGGAGAGGCTTTAGAACAGATAAAAAAGTTATATCCTTTCTATGAGGGACGAATTTACCAAGTTAATATAGCTCCGATTGTAGAGAGATGGGGAGGTGCGTTGAATTGTTTGTCTTGGACTATGAGTAATTATGTATCTAGTTTATTTTCAAATATAATTTAAAAAGTAGAAAAATATGGAATTAATTATTGGGTTTGTAATATTATTTTGGATTGGTGTAAAGCTTAACCGATGGATAAATGGTAGCAGTAAAATTACGAGTAATCAAAAAAAGATCATTGAAGAATTAAGAAAGCAAAATCAAGTAAAGAAATGAGTATGATTAATCCTTATCCTAGCTTTGTGATATATATAGAGGAATCTCTTTTAGTGAAGGCTTTGGAAACAAGAGAAAATAGAATTCGAGATTTATTAAATTCTAGCTGCTTCGATTTTAGAGATTTATCATCAGGCTATTGGGAATGGAATGGACGCTTATTGCAGAAAGAAAATAATGAATGCATTGGAATATATGAGGTTAATCTAATTGTTTTTGGTACAAAACGATTTCCGAATTGGTTGTCTATTAGGCGCTATTTATTTAGTTTGCGAGGTGAATGGTATTCTAATTACCAATATACTAAAGAACCTGCTTTTTTTATCTGTTCAAAAGAATGGCTATTATTGCAAAAAAAATCATTTAATCCAAAATTTTAAATATTATGATATCAACATTATCGACTTCCAAACCTATCCTTTATATTGATATGGATAATGTTCTAGTTGATTTTCAATCAGGTATTAACAAGTTGAGTGAATACGAAAAGAGAGAATATGAAGGACGATATGATGAGGTACCTGATATTTTTGCAAGAATGGGTCCGTATGAAGGAGCAATTAATGCCTACCATCATTTAGCACGTTTTTATGATGTATATATTCTTTCCACGGCACCTTGGAATAATCCTTCTGCCTGGTCAGATAAACTAATATGGGTGAGAAAATGGTTAGGTACTGATGGTTATAAACGATTAATTCTTAGTCATCATAAAAATTTGAACAAAGGAGACTTTTTGATAGATGATCGCCTCAAAAATGGTGCTGAAAATTTTAGTGGTGAATTAATCTTATTTGGCTCGGAACAGTATCCGAATTGGGACTCTGTTGTTGACTATTTGATATCATCTAAGTGAGAAGTAAAAAAGTTGATATATTCGGTACAACTCTTTACTAAAAAGATTATCTTTACTCAAAGAAATATTAATATGATAATAATTATGGATACTTTGAAAAAGGAAATTGCAGTTTTAATGCAATGCAGTGATTTTAACGAGATAGAGAAACAGCTTCAAGTAATTAATAAGTTAATAGTCACAAACTATATGTTTGAACTAAGTAATGGGCTACGGATTTACCCTATTGAAGTAGAAGCTTATTTTAAAGATGCAAAATTTAATGATGAGTTTGTGCATGGAAATGAACTGCAAAAAAATAATTATGGAAGATTTTATGTTCATCGCACAGGTATAACAAAGAATTCAAAATTTAAAGGTGGAACAAGAGGAGGCATTGATATTTGTTTATCTGATAATGCTAATGCATATTATGGTATTCTAATTAGAAGCGCTAAGTTTGATGATGGCACAATTAAATTTGGACCGAATAACGTTTTAAAATTTATTGTTGAGGATAAGAATGTAGATTATGATACTTTGGAAAAAGAATCTGTTTTAAAAGAAGCTGTTGAAGATTGCCGTGATAGAGAAAATAGATCAACCATCTTGCATTCTACACGTGTTGGTCTAAGTGACAAGCAAAGTGACGATTTTAAAAACTTGCAATTACGAACGATCGTAGGGCCGCTGCTTTCATCTTATGCATATAAAGAAAAGGAAAATGTATTTAGGAACTATATCGTTAATGATAACATCTCAAAAGAAGAAGCCGAGAAAATTTCTATTGACATCCTCGGATATTGTCCTAAGTCTTTGATAGAAAGTGTATATTAGGTATGATAGCTACTAATTTTGTATAAGGGTGAAATATCGCCCTTATACAAAATTATTTAACGATTGGAATCCAAACTTCAGTAAGAAGCTCTTTCACATCTGTGTCGGTGGGAGAGTTCAAGTAATGTTCCAGGATTGGAGTTTCTCCTAAGCTATAAAATTGCGGTAATTGTTTCAATATTGTCTCATAAAAGGCATCTAACAATGCATAATCTCCTTGATGGACATAAACTGCGTATGTACCTTGAGGTAAATCCATGTGTTTTATTGGACTAGTAAGAGGGGGATTGGATCCTATTCCTTTTTGAATAGCTATACAAGCGTAAAAACGGCATTTTTCTAATGAGGTAATGTCCGTGTCATCATAAGCTATCCCCCAATAATCTTCCTTATCAGGTAATAAAGAGTTTTCTTGTGCATATTCATATAGGCAATCCCAAGTGTATGTCTCAAAAGCAACTGTGCTACAAGTGTCATAATTGCCAATATAAGATAAAAATAAAACAGGTATTGTTTCTGATTTCACTATGCGGTAAGGAGAAATATATGAAGGATAAGTATGACTTGTTTCCAATAATTTTTTTTGTAGTTCTCGAGGAGTGAGATTGTATTTTTTTTGAAGTGTATTATTTAAAGCTGACTGGTTAGCAAATCCAATATATTCATATATTTCAGCTATACTTTTTTTATTATCTTTGAGTAATTGCTGGGCATATTCCATGCGTGTACGAATGATATATTGATGTAATGTTTCGCTAGTGTAAGCTTTAAACATCAGCTGAAGATTACGAACAGACATGCATGCCATTTTAGCTAATTCAGGTATAGATATCAAGCGATTGAACTCATCGGCAGTTTTGCCTGTCCAATTCTTTTGTATCATGGAATTTAGATAATGAAGAATTGTCTCGATTTGTCCTTGATAGGAGAGTTTGTTGGAATTCATATCTTTTCTTTACCTTTTGGGGTACTCTTTTATTTATGATTGATATTCGCAAAGATAGTATTTATATACGCATCCTATATGAAAATGATTCAAAAGTTGATTCCATGACTTCTCATATCCGTTTCTAGCTTGAAAAAAATCCTTTGGAAAATCTAATTGTTTTGTCTTTAGAATTTTCCAGACTAGAGAGAAGAGGATAGAAGAAGCAGAATCAAATAAAAGCAGCTCTTTTCCGCAGCTAAAGCATTGCTTTAGCCTACTTAAAGCGCCGCTTTCCTTCTCTTAAAACACTGCTTTTTTCTCTTTCTGTTTAAGCAGCATTCTCTATATATAAGAAACATTTTATCTACCCCTTCATCTTTCTTCTGAATTACCTGTGAATAAGAATTTTGTGGGTGAAGGAGTGCTTCTTCACCTTTGGAATTTGCAGAAAAAGAGTGCATAAAATAGATAGTATTGTTAATTATTTCTTGGTTTGAAAACACAATTAAAGGAATAGCTATACCTTTGCATTATCTTTTATAAAACACATATTGTTATGGAACAACATCCGATAAAAATTAATAAAGTGCAGATACGCAATCTGCAAATAGAAGATTATGTACAGTTATTCCAGTCGTTTACCCGCGTCTATTCTGATGGTAGCGATGTGTTTTGGACTCGTGAGCAGATCCAGAAGTTAATTAAAATTTTTCCGGAAGGTCAGATCGTTACAGTAGTCGATGATAAAATAGTTGGTTGTGCTCTTTCCATCATTGTTGATTATGATAAAGTAAAGAACGATCATACGTATGCACAAGTGACAGGGAAGGAAACATTCAATACACATAATCCTGAAGGAAATATCTTGTATGGCATTGAAGTGTTCATTCATCCGGGTTATCGCGGTTTGCGCCTGGCACGTCGTATGTATGAATATCGTAAGGAGCTTTGCGAAACATTGAACCTGAAAGCTATCATGTTTGGCGGACGTATCCCGAATTATCATAAATATGCTGACAAAATGCGTCCGAAAGAATATATCGAACGAGTGCGTCAACGCGAGATTTATGATCCGGTACTAACTTTCCAACTATCGAATGATTTTCACGTGCGAAAGGTGATGACCAATTATCTGCCGAATGACGAAGAATCGAAACATTACGCCTGTTTGCTTCAATGGGATAATATCTATTATCAGCCACCTACGCAAGAATATATCAGTCCTAAAACTACGGTTCGTGTAGGATTAGTGCAATGGCAGATGCGTAGCTATAAAACGTTGGACGACCTGTTTGAACAAGTAGAATTCTTCGTGGACGCAGTATCCGATTATAAAAGTGATTTTGTTCTTTTCCCGGAATATTTCAATGCTCCTTTGATGTCGAAGTATAATGATAAAGGAGAATCACAGGCTATTCGCGGATTGGCAAAGTATACCGATGAGATTCGGGAACGGTTTATGAATCTGGCTATTAGCTATAATATCAACATTATAACCGGAAGTATGCCATACGTAAAAGAGGACGGACTGCTTTATAATGTAGGTTTCCTTTGCCGACGGGATGGAACCTATGAAATGTACGAGAAATTGCACGTCACCCCCGATGAAATAAAAAGCTGGGGACTGAACGGTGGTAAACTTCTGAACACTTTTGATACGGATTGTGCAAAGATCGGAGTTTTAATCTGCTATGATGTGGAATTCCCCGAACTTTCCCGCCTGATGGCAGATCAGGGAATGCAGATATTATTTGTTCCTTTCCTGACAGATACCCAGAATGCCTACTCCCGTGTTCGTGTTTGTGCGCAGGCGCGTGCTATTGAGAATGAATGTTTTGTAGTCATTGCCGGAAGTGTTGGAAACCTTCCTCGTGTGCACAATATGGATATTCAATATGCTCAATCGGGTGTGTTTACCCCATGCGATTTTGCTTTTCCAACGGACGGAAAGAGGGCGGAGGCAACTCCTAACACAGAAATGATTTTGGTATCGGATGTTGATCTGGATTTGCTGAACGAATTGCATACATATGGTAGTGTACGTAACTTGAAAGACCGCAGGAATGACTTGTATGAGGTTAGATTCAAAAAATAAAAGAGTGACGCTATACTGTCAAGATAGCGTCACTATGTGCCCTGGATAGCGTCACTATCCGGGGCACATAGTGACGCCCTTTTTATAGAATATTTTTTTATTTGGAAGACGTGCCGCTCTCCAATATACTAACGATAGAAAACAGCGTAAAGCATATCGCTCCGAGTCCTGATAACACACGTGCCGGAATGAAGTAATCTGTATTTACAGTGGCAAGCTCGAATACAAAAGCCGCCAAAAACAGACAAGCCAATGCTGTGAATACCGGAATTAAAGGAATACGGTTGGCGAGTTTGAACTCATGCCGCCAAATTTTAGCCAAAAGAATGACTTTACTGGAAATACTGTAACAGACTAAACCTAGTCCAAGCATGATATATCCGGTAGTACCGTTGGCACTGCCTGAATCGGCTAAGATTATAAAAAATCCCCAGATAAAAGAAATGGATCCCATCAATAAAACGAGTTTGGGCCATTGTGAACGTTCTTTTTCCGAATATACATTGCGTATCTGACGGGCTATGGTAGCTACCAATGCGATCAGACTGGTACAAATGCAGGCAAGCCCTGCCATTACATGACCAGCTACAAAATATGCCGGATGCACATGACTGTTAGCCAATAAAACAAACGCCCATATCCATGCGATAAGAGAAATGAGAATGACAATGATTTCCAATGCCCGTTCCTGACCTAAAGTAAATGCTCCTTCAGGAACTTCATTACCCGTGCCTCTGGAGTTTCCCGGAATCAAAGAAAAACGGGTAGAGGAGGTGGCAGCAGTGGCTACACAACCTGTAATAAAACCTACGCCGGTTATTACATGGCCTGCCACAAAAGCTGAAGTACCGTCTGCATTACTGAAAACACAGATACCTCCGATTATAGTCACTATAGCTGCCAGATAGCCGAGTATTGGTAAACCGTACTTCGCTGCTTGATTATATGTATGTATGATTTGCCGGATAATAGTAGCAGCCGTGCAGAACAGCGCAATGCATATCATACCTAATGAGAATATCACAGGGCCCGCTACAACACGACCGCCGGCATCTCCATAATCATAAATGAACGCTCCGTATCCGAAGCAAAAAACAGCCATCAACAAAGGGATTGCCCTGAATAAAATACTAATTCCATAATTCATAAGTTAAGTGTTTTTAGGTTTCCCACTAAAACAAGGAGATACCTGTTTTGTTTAGGCTGTAGGCGGTTTATAATCGTTAACTTCACACGAATCCGATTAAAAGTCTTAGCTTTTTGCTCAACTAAACAAATGTTTTTGTAAATTTGCACCCTTAAAAATGGGGATACCCCTCAAATTGTAAATTGTAAATAGTAAAATCGTAGACAGCTATGGGTAAGAGATTTACTGAATATTCGCAGTTTGACCTTTCGCAGGTGAACAAAGATGTGCTGAAGAAATGGGACGAGAACCAGGTTTTCGCCAAGAGTATGACAGAACGTGATGGCTGTCCTTCGTTCGTGTTTTTCGAAGGACCTCCCTCGGCTAATGGTATGCCGGGCATTCACCATGTAATGGCTCGTACCATTAAGGACATTTTCTGCCGCTACAAAACGATGAAGGGTTATCAGGTGAAGCGTAAAGCCGGATGGGATACGCACGGACTGCCTGTGGAACTAAGTGTAGAAAAAGCATTAGGTATCACAAAAGAAGATATTGGTAAGAAAATCTCTGTTGCCGACTACAATGCGGCTTGCCGGAAGGACGTGATGAAATATACCAAGGAGTGGGAAGACCTGACTCACCAGATGGGATACTGGGTGGACATGAAGCATCCTTATATCACGTATGACAATCGTTATATTGAAACACTGTGGTGGCTATTGAAGCAACTGCATAAAAAGGGATTATTATATAAAGGATATACGATCCAACCGTATTCACCGGCTGCTGGAACAGGATTGAGCTCACACGAGTTGAATCAGCCGGGCTGTTACCGAGATGTAAAAGATACAACGGCCGTTGCCCAATTTAAAATGAAGAATCCTAAACCGGAAATGACGGAATGGGGAACTCCTTATTTTATTGCCTGGACAACTACTCCGTGGACATTGCCCTCAAATACGGCACTCTGCGTAGGACCGAAGATAGATTATGTGGCTGTACAGTCTTACAACGCCTATACCGGAGAACCTATTACTGTTGTTCTGGCTAAAGCTTTATTGAATGTACACTTCAATGCAAAAGCGGCGGATTTGAAGTTGGAGGATTATAAAGCCGGAGATAAACTTGTGCCGTTTAAAGTGATTGCCGAATATAAAGGCACTGATCTTATCGGTATGGAATATGAGCAGTTGATTCCTTGGGTAAAACCTGTCGAAGTATCTGAAGACGGTACTTGGAAAGCTAGTGATAAAGCTTTCCGTGTAATACCGGGTGATTATGTAACTACAGAAGATGGTACGGGTATCGTTCACATTGCACCGACATTTGGTGCGGACGATGCGAATGTGGCACGTGCTGCAGGAATTCCGTCACTATTCATGATCAATAAGAAAGGTGAAACTCGTCCGATGGTGGACCTGACCGGTAAATTCTATCTGTTGGATGAGCTGGATGCTACTTTCGTAAAAGAATGTGTGGATGTAGACAAATACAAGGACTATCAGGGCGCATGGGTGAAAAATGCCTATGATCCTCAATTCATGGTAGATGGAAAATATGATGAGAAAGCTGCGCAGGCTGCCGAATCTTTGGATATTGTCATTGCCATGATGATGAAAGCAGACAACAAGGCTTTCAAAATAGAGAAACATGTCCACAACTACCCGCATTGCTGGCGTACAGACAAACCGGTACTTTATTATCCGTTGGATAGCTGGTTTATCCGTTCTACCGCTTGTAAGGAACGTATGATAGAACTGAACAAGACTATCAACTGGAAACCGGAATCTACCGGAACCGGCCGTTTCGGTAAGTGGCTGGAAAATCTGAATGACTGGAACCTTAGCCGTTCCCGTTATTGGGGTACTCCGTTGCCTATCTGGCGTACGGAAGATAATACGGATGAGATATGTATCGAATCTGTAGAAGAGCTTTATAATGAAATCGAGAAATCGGTAGCTGCCGGATTTATGAAATCCAATCCATACAAGGATAAAGGTTTCGTTCCGGGCGAATACACCGAAGGAAATTATGATAAGATTGATCTTCACCGTCCTTATGTAGACGACATCATATTGGTATCAAAAGATGGTCAGCCGATGAAGCGTGAATCAGACTTGATTGATGTATGGTTCGATTCGGGTGCTATGCCTTATGCGCAGATACATTATCCGTTCGAAAATAAAGAACTGTTGGATAGCCGTCAGGTATATCCGGCCGACTTTATCGCAGAAGGGGTAGACCAGACACGTGGTTGGTTCTTTACCTTACATGCTATCGCTACGATGGTATTTGACAGTGTGTCATACAAAGCTGTTATTTCTAACGGTTTGGTGCTCGATAAGAACGGTAACAAGATGTCTAAACGTCTGAATAATGCTGTCGATCCGTTTACTACGATTGAAAAGTATGGTTCCGACCCGTTGCGTTGGTACATGATAACCAATTCTTCTCCGTGGGATAACCTGAAATTTGACGTTGAAGGAGTGGAAGAAGTTCGTCGTAAATTCTTCGGCACTTTATATAATACGTATTCATTCTTTGCACTTTATGCAAATGTAGACGGATTTGAATATAAAGAAGCGGATGTGCCGATGGCAGAACGTCCGGAGATTGACCGTTGGATCTTATCTGTATTGAATACATTGATAAAAGAGGTAGATACTTGCTATAATGAATATGAACCGACAAAGGCAGGACGTCTGATTTCTGATTTTGTGAATGATAATTTGTCCAACTGGTATGTTCGCCTGAATCGTAAACGTTTCTGGGGTGGTGAATTTACACAGGATAAATTGTCTGCTTATCAGACATTGTATACTTGTCTCGAAACAGTTGCTAAATTGATGGCTCCTATATCTCCGTTCTATGCAGACCGGTTATATACGGACTTGATTACAGCAACAGGTCGTGACAGTGTCGTTTCTGTCCACCTTGCCGAATTCCCGAAATATCAGGAAGAAATGATAGACAAGGAATTGGAAGCCCGTATGCAAATGGCACAGGATGTTACATCCATGGTGTTGGCATTGCGTCGTAAGGTGAATATCAAGGTGCGCCAACCGCTGCAGTGTATCATGGTTCCGGTGGTGGATGAGGAGCAGAAAGCTCATATCGAAGCTGTGAAGAACCTGATTATGAACGAAGTGAACGTGAAAGAAGTCAGATTCGTTGATGGTGCGGCCGGTGTATTGGTGAAGAAAGTGAAATGTGACTTTAAGAAACTGGGTCCGAAGTTCGGCAAGCAGATGAAAGCGGTGGCCGCTGCGGTTGCTGAAATGTCACAGGAAGCAATTGGTGAATTGGAGAAGAACGGAAAGTATACGTTAAATCTGGATGGTGCAGAAGCTGTTATCGAAGCATCAGACGTTGAGATCTTTAGTGAGGATATTCCGGGATGGTTGGTTGCCAATGAAGGTAAACTGACTGTAGCACTTGAAGTTACTATTACCGAAGAGTTGCGTCGTGAGGGTATTGCCCGTGAATTGGTGAACCGTATTCAGAATATACGTAAGTCAAGCGGCTTTGAGATTACAGACAAAATAAAAATAACAATCTCGAAAAATACGCAAACAGATGATGCGGTAAATGAATATAATACTTATATTTGTAACCAAGTTTTAGGCACATCTCTGGAACTTGTAGATGAAGTGAAAGACGGAACAATGCTGGAGTTTGATGACTTCTCGCTGTTTGTGAATGTGATAAAAGACTAATACTATATTGATTAACCTTTTTAAATTGTAAAATTATGGCAGAAAAGACTAGATATTCGGATGCGGAACTCGAGGAATTCCGTGCCATTATTATGGAGAAACTGGAATTGGCACAACGTGACTATGAACAGTTGAAAAAAAGTTTGATGGGACTGGACGGTAATGATACCGATGATACATCTCCTACATATAAAGTATTGGAAGAAGGAGCTAACACGCTCTCCAAGGAAGAAACAACCCGCCTGGCACAACGTCAGCTGAAGTTTATCCAAGGATTACAAGCTGCTTTGGTACGTATTGAGAATAAAACGTATGGCATCTGCCGTGAAACCGGAAAGCTGATTCCGGCAGAGCGTTTGCGTGCTGTTCCTCACGCTACGTTAAGCATTGAAGCAAAGAACAGTGGTAAAAAATAACAGATAGCAATAGGCTACAGGTAACGGGCTACAAGTAGCTGCGCAAAATTTACGCACGGCACTTGTAGCTCGTTATGTTTAATTTATAATAAACACATGAAGAAACTATTCACAAAGGGAAGAATTGCCCTGTTCGTTATCTTTTCCGTATTGATTATTGATCAGATCATCAAAATCTGGATTAAAACTCACATGTACTGGCATGAAAGCATACGTGTGACAGATTGGTTTTATATCTATTTCACCGAAAATAACGGAATGGCTTTCGGTATGGAAATTTTCGGCAAGCTGTTCCTGACAACATTCCGTATTGTTGCGGTGGCATTGATAGGATGGTATCTTTATAAAATAATAAAGAAAGGGTTCAAAACAGGCTACATTGTTTGTGTGGCTCTTATTCTGACCGGTGCTTTAGGAAATATCATAGACAGTGTGTTCTATGGAGTTTTCTTCAATGAAAGCACTCATTCGCAGATTGCCAGCTTTATGCCCGAAGGCGGTGGATATTCTACCTGGTTTTATGGAAAAGTAGTGGATATGTTTTACTTTCCGATTATAGATACAAACTGGCCTACATGGATGCCGTTTGTGGGCGGAGAGCATTTTATATTCTTTAGTCCGATCTTTAATTTTGCAGATGCCGCTATCAGTTGTGGTATCATTGCCCTGTTACTTTTTTATAGTAAATATTTGAATGAGTCATATCATTCGTTGGATAAAGATAAAAAGGAAGCTACAGATCATGAAAAGTAAATTTCGGTTTCATCTGTGTCTCATCTGCATGTTCGCTTTTGCAGTAGCCGGGTGTAAAGTGAAAAGACCCAGTGATGTAATCTCGGAATCGAAGATGGAGAATTTGCTGTATGATTATCATGTGGCAAAGTCTATGGGAGATAATTTGCCTTATAGTGAGAACTATAAGAAAGCATTGTATATCGACGCCGTTTTTAAGAAATACGGGACTACGCAGGCTGCATTTGACTCGTCTATGGTTTGGTATACACGTAACACAGAGATTTTATCGAAAATTTATGATAAGGTGAAGAAGCGTTTGAAAGATGAACAGGAACTTGTGGGTGACCTGATAGCCAAACGTGATAAGAAACCGAAAATGACTAAGCAGGGTGACAGTATTGATGTCTGGCCGTGGCAGCGTATGATTCGTTTGACCGGTGAAATGATGAATAATCAATATGTATTCACTTTGCCGACCGACTCTAACTACAAAGACCGTGATACGCTGGTATGGGAAGTACGCTATCGATTCCTCGAACCGATGCTTGCCGACTCTTTAAGAGGCGTTACGATGGCCATGCAGGTGATTTATGAGAAAGATACGATCAATCATTGGAAAACGGTGACTGAACCGGGTGTGCAACAGATTCGTTTGTTTGCAGATACATTAGGTCCAATGAAAGAAATAAAAGGCTTCATTTATTATCCGGGAGATAGTCTGGAAAAGGGAGGAGCATTATTGGCTGACCGTTTCATGATGACTCGTTATCATTGTACGGACACAGTTTCGTTTGCTGTCCGCGATTCTTTGAACAAGATAAAAGCTTTGAAAGCGGATTCTTTGAAGAAGATATCTGCTAAAGAAAATGCCGACTCTTTGCATAAGATCATAGACAAGGAGAAAGATGACATGCAGCGTCTGACACCGGAAGAAATGAACCGTCGTCGTACGGGAACTCATCGCGAGAAGAAACCGGAACAGATTGAAGTGGAACAACATATCCAGAAGGAAAGAATGGAGCAAAGAAAGGAGCGTCAGATGAATCAACGCAGGCAGCAACAACAAAGACGTCAAAATCGCTGATTGTAATGAAACGTTTTGCTTCTCATTATTTGCTGATACCTGCTGTAGGATTTATGAAGCAGCAGGTGGTGGAGATCACCGGTGAGGGAATTGTCCGAGATGTATTTCCACTGACTGAAGAGATTGAGTCGGTCGAATGGATGCCGGGAGTGATTGCCCTGCTTTCTGAAAACCAAATGGAAGAAATAAAAAACACTGGGATGATTTTTAAAAACATCCCAGTGTTTTCATCCAATCTTCCCAATGTTCCGAATCAATCTTCCCAATGTTTGATGGAGTATCTGCATGAAGCGGAAAAGAAGGGGGAAGCCCTATTTCCTTACTTATTTTATCCTTTTGATTTTACTTCCATGCAGCCTGTCGACGGAACTCGGCACAGATTACTGCGGTAGCGATGGCTACATTAAGAGACTCGGATGTCTCCTGACCTTCCGGATAATTGGGAATATATAATTTTCTGTTAATCAATGCAGCGACTTCTTTTCCTATACCATTCCCTTCATTTCCCATTACTATCAGGCCATTGGCAGACAATGGTTGTTCATACATATTTTTTCCGTCCAGAAAAGTTCCGAATATAGGAGTGTCTCCGAGTGAACGGATAAAATCGGGGAGGGAAGTATAGTGCACTTTCACCCGGGCAATTCCTCCCATTGTGGCTTGTATGGTTTTAGGGTTATATACGTCTACCGTATTCTGTGAGCAGATAATATGTTCGATGCCAAACCAATCGGCCAAACGGATAATAGTACCGAGGTTTCCGGGATCTTGCACATCATCCAATGCAAGGCAAAGTGATTGGCGCACGACTTCCGGATTCAACGTATAGGATGGTTGTTCGAAAATGGCAAGTACCTGTTGGGGAGTTTTCAATAAACTGGCCCGTGAAAGATCTTCCTGTGAAACTTCTACCAGTTCACTTGCATCTATATCGGGATGTTTTTGAAGCCACGAGGAAGTGGCTGCTAAAAAACGACAAGGAAAATGTCCGAGTAAATCACCTACCAATTTAGGACCTTCAGCCAGAAATACTCCCTCTTCTTTGCGTATTTTCTTCAGTTCCAGCGAGTGGATATACTTTATTTTGTTTTTACTTAGTGATGCCATAAATTTGATATTCTTTTGCAAAGCTATAAAGATATTTCCAATCTATCCTTACTTTCCTCTCTTTTTCTTAATTTATTTTTCCCGTCAGAAAATATAATTTATCTTTGTAAGCGCATTTTTTATGCTATCGATGTAAAACCGTATGAGGAGAAATTTTCTTTATTTACTTGCTTCTGCTGCTGTCTTGTCACTTGCTTCGTGTACTACCACTAAGTTTGTGCCGGATGGTTCTTATTTGCTGGATGAAGTTAAAATTCGTACGGACCAGAAAAACATACGGCCTTCTTCCTTACGTATGTATGTTCGGCAAAATCCTAATGCCAAGTGGTTCAGCCTGATAAAGACTCAACTTTATGTCTACAATCTGTCGGGACGTGATTCAACCAAATGGGGAAACAAGTTTTTAAGAAGGATAGGGGATGCTCCTGTAATATATAGCGAGGACGAAGCGAAACGCTCTGAAGAAGAGATCACTAAGGCGGTGCATAATATGGGATATATGGCGGCAACCGTGAAGCGTTCGACCAAAATAAAAAAGAAAAAGATTAAGCTGTATTATGATGTAACGGCAGGCAAACCTTACGTTGTTCAATCTATCAAATATGATATTTATGATCCTAAAATAGCCTCTCTTCTCAAACAGGATTCTGCCAGAAGCTTGCTGAAGGAAGGAATGTATTTGGATGTGAATGTATTGGATGCGGACAGGCAACGCATCACGAATAAGTTGCTTCGGAATGGCTATTATAAATTTAATAAGGATTATATCGGATATACGGCCGATACGGTTCGTAATACTTATAATGTAGATCTGACTCAACATTTGCAGATGTATAAAGTGCATGCGAGTGATTCGGCAAGGGCACATCAGCAATATTGGATCAATAAGATTAATTTTATTACAGATTATGACGTTTTGCAGTCTTCTGCTTTGAGTAGTGTGGATATTAATGATTCGGTTCATTATAAGGGATATCCGATTTACTATAAGGATAAGCTCTATTTACGTCCTAAAGTGCTTACGGATAACCTCCGGTTTGCTTCCGGCGATTTGTTTAATGAGCGTGATGTACAACAAACCTATTCCAGTTTCGGGCGTTTGTCTGCATTGAAATATACGAATATCCGTTTTATCGAGACTCAAGTTGGAGATTCAACAATGCTCGATTGTTATGTGATGTTGACTAAGAGCAAACATAAATCGGTATCTTTCGAGGTAGAGGGAACCAATTCTGCCGGTGACTTGGGAGCAGCGGCTTCCGTTTCTTTCCAGAACAGGAATCTCTTTCGCGGATCGGAAACGTTTATGATAAAATTCCGTGGAGCGTATGAGGTTATTTCCGGGCTTCAAGCTGGTTATTCAAATAATAACTATACGGAGTATGGGGTGGAAACGAGTATCAACTTTCCTAATTTCCTGTTCCCATTCATTTCCTCTGACTTTAAACGGAAAATCAGGGCTACAACAGAGTTTGGTTTACAGTATAATTATCAGTTGCGACCGGAGTTCTTGCGCACGATGGCTTCTGCTAACTGGAGTTACAAGTGGACGCAGCGTCAGAAGATACAACACCGTATTGATTTGATAAATATTGCTTTCCTTTATTTGCCCCGTATCTCTGAAAGGTTTAAGGAAGACTATATAAATAAGGGACAGAACCATATATTCCAGTATAATTATCAGGATCGGCTGATTATAAATATGGGATATAGCTATAATTATAATAGTGTAGGAGGATCGATTATCAATAATACGATTGCTTCTAATTCATATTCCATCCGTTTTAATTTCGAATCGGCGGGAAATGTAATGTATGCTCTGTCAAAGGCTGCAAACATCCGGAAGAACAGTGATGGTGAATATGCTATTCTAGGGATTCCATATGCTCAATATCTGAAGGGGGAGTTTGATTTTGCTAAGAATATCAGAATTGATTATCGTAACTCTTTTGCGTTTCATGCCGGTGTGGGAATAGCTGTACCTTATGGAAATGCGAAGACTATTCCGTTTGAGAAACAATATTTCTCCGGTGGAGCCAATAGTGTCCGCGGATGGAGTGTTCGCGATTTGGGACCGGGCTCTTTTGCAGGAAATGGGAATTTACTCGATCAATCCGGAGATATTAAACTGGATGCCAGTATTGAATACCGAAGCAAGTTATTCTGGAAGTTTCAGGGGGCGGTATTTATTGATGCCGGTAATATCTGGACCATCCGGAGTTATGCCAATCAACCTGGAGGGGTTTTCAAGTTTGATAAGTTTTATAAGCAAATAGCAGTGGCCTACGGATTGGGTCTTCGCTTGGATTTAGATTTCTTTATTCTGCGCTTTGACGGAGGTATGAAAGCTGTCAACCCCGCCTATGAAACGAGGAAAGAGCATTTCCCCATCATCCATCCTAAATTCAGTCGTGACTTTGCTTTCCATTTTGCTGTGGGATATCCTTTCTAATCAGCCATTTATTATTTACTCTTACTAACTCGAGCGTATCTTGCAGGGAACTTACGTATTCCATTTTTCTTCCGATAGGATGAATGACGAATGCATTTTTGATTTGGCAGACAACTGACGCTTCTTCTAAATTAGCATCTACCTCACTTGAAATAACAGAAACTTTTGCAGCGCCTCGTGTCTTGAGTTGCTCCAGATGGGGTTGACCGACATTGGATGCCAAGAAACTAAGATAAGATTGGGAAGAAGGCGTGCTCCATTCTTTGGCGACCGGATAATTGAAATTATAAAAGGCTTCGCAGAAATCAATGGCTGTCTGTTCTATTTGAGTTTGAGGAGTTTGTTGCTGACAAGATAGGCAGGTGAAGATTAGAACAGAATAGATAAGTGTATGTAGTTTATTCATAGTACAAAAGATTCTTGATAGAAGAAGATAAGATTGAAAAAGGAGATGAAACTCCCGTATGATGTTTCATCTCCTTCGTATTTGTTTTTATTTTTAGCGGGCGGCAAACATAAGATTGCTCATTGTAGCCTGGCGTGCTGCCAGCATGCCTTGAGTATCCAACGTTACATTCATCTTTTCGCCATTTGGCAAGAACAAATCAGCAGTGCCATCATTGTTCATTTTTACTAATTCAGCGCTTTCACCGTTTGCAACGACATTCCATGTATTGGCTTCTTTGTTGTAGATCAGGTCCATTGAAGCAGTTTCGCCCTCTTTAGTAATGGAATATCCATTCTCAAGAGTTTTCACCATGTAGTTGCCGTTTTCTCCTTTTACTTTCTTTACATCACCTACATTAGCCATCGGATTGGAGCCACTCCAGAATTCGATTGAGTTGATAACTAAAGCATCAGCCAGGTAAGCTACACCATAAACCGGAATAATGTTGAAAGCAAGGAATACGAGTTCGTTTACAAACTTGTTTCCAACTGATTGATTCCAGGAAGACAGGCGGTTGAATAAACCGAATGATCCTACACAAGAACTGAATAATAAGCTACCGCTAAGTACTACTGCGACTAAAGTCAGTTTCCCTTTTTTCATGTTAAAATGTTTTTGATTAATAAAAAATATTGATAATTTCTCTCTTATGTGTATGCAAATATAATATTTTTTAATTAATCGGGGCTATTATTTCTAATTTTTGTATGCTCTTGACTTCCGCCGTGACAATTCGTTTCCTATGATATGGTCTATTGAAAATTTACCGGGACCGGCAATATACATCAATATAAATACGACCAAATAGATGAAAGCTAGCTCTTTAACTGCAAAAACGTCATTTGCATGAACTACAAAGAAGGCTACTATCATTGTGAAAATCATCGGGATCATTGCCAAGCGATACAGGAATCCGATGATAAATGCCATCGAACATACGAGTTCGCCAAAAATTGCTAATCCGAGAGATAGGGGACTTCCTATTCCAAGCGGATCAGGAAACACTGCTGACATCTCCTGGAAGTTACTCCATTTCTGGATACCATGGTTCATTAATAATATACCGAAGATGATCCGGACAGCCAATAGCAACAAAGATACCTTCGTTGTATTCGATTTTGTGGGAAATAAAAAACTATAAATCATAAGTTGTTCTATTTTTAAGTTTATATCTATTTATATAAACATAAAAAATCTTGAATTTGTTCTTTATTGATAGCAAAATTTGTTTGGACCTTATTCCTTATTTAAAACATAATGGTCTGCAAGTTCTCCGGTTATTTCTTGTTTATCCATTGTTAGCTTGCGTAAATGATTTTCTCCCACTTTATAATAAGAAAGTTCTCCGCCTTCTTCTTTAAGAGTCAACAGATTGTCTTTTAAAATATATGTACCTTTCTCGTCAAATGAGCTGTCTCTATCGATATATACGGAATGGAGGCTGAATGTTTTGTCCGGATTTAATGTCAGGGTTATTTCAATGCCCGGACAATCGGCAGCAGGGAAAACTCCTTTATAAGTCCCTTCGTAATCAAGTGAATTTTCTGCATTATGGATATCGGTTGCTTCGATTGAGGTGCTGTCTGCACCGGCACTCTTGTTTGTTTTCGCGCTATTATTGCATGCTGCCAAAAGAGCACATGAACATACTAAAATGAAAAATTTCTTCATAATTATTGCTTCTATTAGTTAGTCTAATTGAGTATATTGGACGTAAAGGTATAAATTTAAAATGGAATCTTTATAGTAAAAAGAAACGAACAACTTTATTTATGAATAAATAAACTTTGTATCTTTGCGGAAAATTCTAAAGAGATGGCACAACATACTTATGACAATGAAGCTGTTCAGGAATTATTGAACTGGGCAAAAAAGATGATTGAGACAAAGAATTATCCAACAGAAAGATATCAGGTCAATAAATGTACTACCATTATTGATGGTAAATCGTATTTGGAATCTTTGATTGCAATGATTTCGAGAAACTGGGAGAATCCGACTTTTCATCCTACTATTGAGCAATTATGGGAGTTTAGGGAAAAGTGGGAAAATAATAAAGAAGCATAGTAAATCGCGATTCAATGTTGAATGATAAATCATTTATGAATATGAAAATGCACTCTTATCTGACATGATTAGAGTGCATTTTTATTTATTAGTTTGATATTTATCAGCTTCCTAGAAAGGCAGCCATCTTTTCTTCTTTTTTAGGGATGTTTTTTCTTCTTCTCCGCTTTGGCTATAGACATCTGCAAACGTCTTTTTCTCTTTGATCATTTCGTAAATGACTCCCCAGTCCGGCAAACCACCCAGGTTTCGGTCGTCAATGAACATATCGGCTTTCAACTTTCGAGAGAATCCCTGATGGTCTTTCTGCTCTTCAGGATAGTCCTTATTAACGGCATAAAATTCTAAACCTCTGGCTTTACACCATTCGACAGCTTCGTCCAAAAGTGCTCCTTCACGCACACTCCATAGTATTAAACGATGCTTTTCTTGTTGCAATAACTTCAATGTGTCAATAGCGAATGGAATCTCTTCACCAATGCGTGGATAACGATGTTCTACAATCGTTCCGTCAAAATCAACAGCTATAATCATAGTTTTTAATTACCTAATTTGGAACAAAGATACGGACAGTAAGCCAAAAAAACGTATCTTTGTCTCAAATTAACATTTTAATAAAAATATAAATACATGAACAATTCCCCTCAGCGTGCTGCTAAAGGCTTTACGAGAGCATTTTGGGTCAGCAACACAGTCGAACTGTTTGAGCGTATGGCATATTATGCCGTTTTTATCGTTCTCACTATTTATCTATCTTCCATTTTAGGTTTTAATGATTTCGAAGCAAGTATGATTTCCGGGCTTTTTTCCGGTGGATTGTATCTGCTTCCTATTTTTTCCGGTGCGTATGCTGACAAGATCGGTTTCCGGAAATCAATGATTATAGCATTTTCCTTATTATCCATCGGATATTTAGGGTTGGGTGTACTGCCCACTTTGCTGGAAGCTGCCGGTTTGGTTAGCTATGGTGCCACTACTCAATTTAATGGTTTGCCTGATAGCTATACCCGGTGGATTATCGTGCCGGTTTTGTTTGTACTTATGGTGGGAGGTTCTTTCATTAAGTCCATTATCTCTGCTTCTGTGGCTAAAGAAACAACGGAAGCAACTCGTGCCCGTGGTTATTCCATATTTTATATGATGGTAAATGTGGGGGCTTTCACCGGTAAAACGATTATCGATCCTTTGCGTAATGTCATTGGTGAGCAAGCGTATATCTATATTAATTATTTCTCCGGTGCGATGACAATAGTTGCTTTACTTGCTGTTATTCTTCTTTATAAATCGACGCATACGGCAGGTGAAGGAAAAAGCCTCCATGAGATTGGACAGGGATTTATGCGAATCATTACAAACTGGCGTTTATTGATTCTTATTTTGATTGTTACTGGTTTCTGGATGGTGCAGCAGCAGCTTTATGCCACTATGCCTAAATATGTGATTCGTATGGCTGGCGAGACGGCAAAACCGGGTTGGATTGCCAATGTGAATCCGTTTGTGGTGGTTTGTTGCGTTAGTTTTATCACCCGTTTGATGGCCAAACGCAGTGCGATTACTTCGATGAATGTGGGAATGTTTTTGATTCCTATTTCGGCATTACTGATGGCATGTGGAAATCTGCTGGGTAATGATCTTATTACAGGCATGAGTAATATTACTCTGATGATGATTGCGGGTATAGTTGTGCAGGCGCTTGCCGAATGTTTCATTTCACCGCGTTATCTGGAATATTTCTCTTTACAGGCTCCTAAAGGAGAAGAAGGAATGTATTTAGGATTCAGTCATTTGCATTCATTCCTTTCCTCCATTTTCGGTTTTGGTCTGGCGGGAATTCTGCTCACTAAATATTGTCCGGATCCGGCTTTGTTCGAGACGAGGGAAGCATGGGAGGCAGCTAGTGGAAATGCCCATTATATATGGTATTACTTTGCTGCTATAGGTCTGATTGCCGCTGTAGCGCTACTATTATTTGCAAAAATCACCGAATCCATCGACAAAAAGAAGGAAGCTTCTCGGTAATTCTCTGCTTTTTTATGTATATTTGCCGTCACTTTGCTGTAAAAGTTGACGGCATTTTGCATTTTAATAAAGAGGATAAAACATGAAAGTAAAATTTATAAGCCTGGCGAGTGGCAGTAGTGGGAACTGTTATTATCTGGGCACTGAAACCTATGGGATACTGATAGATGCCGGAATCGGCATACGTACTATCAAAAAATCACTGAAAGATTATAATATCTTGATGGATAGTATTCGTGCGGTATTTATAACGCACGATCATGCCGACCATATTAAAGCAGTGGGTAATCTGGGAGAAAAAATGAATATTCCTGTTTATACAACTGCACGTATTCATGCTGGAATCAATCGTAGCTATTGTATGACGGAGAAACTTAGCTCGTCAGTTCGGTATCTGGAAAAGCAAGAGCCTATGACGCTGGAAGATTTTCACATCGAATCTTTTGAAGTGCCACACGATGGAACGGACAATGTGGGATATTGCATTGAAATTGACGGCAAAGTCTTTTCTTTCTTAACCGACCTTGGAGAAATTACTCCTACAGCTGCTTATTATATCAGTAAAGCCCATTATCTGATACTTGAAGCTAACTATGATGAGGAAATGCTCAAAATGGGCCCTTATCCTCAATATCTGAAGGAACGGATTGCAAGTAAAACCGGACACATGAGTAACTCTGATACTGCAGAGTTTCTGGCGGAAAATATCACTGAACATTTGCGATATATCTGGTTATGCCATTTAAGTAAAGACAATAATCACCCGGAGTTGGCTTATAAAACGGTGGAGTGGAAATTAAAGAACAAAGGTGTTATTGTAGGCAAAGATGTGCAACTGCTTGCTTTAAAGCGAAATACGCCTTCCGAGCTTTATGTGTTCGAATAAAGACGAAAAAAAGATAGTAAAAAAGCTGCATGATTGTTTGGTCAAATAAAATAAAAGACCTACTTTTGCAACCGCAAACGAGGAATTAAGCACTCTTAGCTCAGTTGGTAGAGCAACTGACTCTTAATCAGTGGGTCCAGGGTTCGAATCCCTGAGGGTGTACAAATTCGATGTTGCAATAAAAATAAAATGTTGCACTCTTAGCTCAGTTGGTAGAGCAACTGACTCTTAATCAGTGGGTCCAGGGTTCGAATCCCTGAGGGTGTACAAAGATTATTAAAAGGAGAACTTAAAAAGTTCTCCTTTTTTGTTTTGTTGAGAGTCTTTTGTTGTTACAGTTCAGTTGTGGGAATAAAAAATGGGACAGTCCGAAAAAATACCGCTACTCAAAGCTATATTCGGCTTTGGGCAGCGGTATTTTTATAGTGTAACTACTGTCTGTTAGAACTTGAAGAAGTTCTTGGCATTGTTGTAGCTGATATCTTCAATCATTTGGTTTACACGATCCATTTCAGATGCCGGAATTTCTCCGTTTTCTACGTCGCGTCCTACCAGGTTACACAATGTACGGCGGAAATATTCATGACGCGGGTAGGATAGGAAGGAACGAGAGTCTGTCAACATACCTACGAAGCGGCTCAAAAGACCGAGTACTGACAAAGCATTCATTTGTTTTTCCATACCATCTTTCTGGTCAAGGAACCACCATCCGGAACCAAATTGGATTTTTCCCGGGATAGAACCATCCTGGAAGTTACCCAGCATTGTTGCAATCACTTCGTTAGCGCATGGGTTCAAGTTGTAGAGGATTGTTTTAGTCAATTTGCCATTAGTGTTCAGGCGATCAAGGAATTTAGCCATTGCTTTGGCAGTTGTGAATTCACCGATAGAATCGAAACCTGTATCAGCACCCAGTAATTTAAACATCTTCGTGTTATTGTTACGAATAGCACCGTAATGGAATTGTTGGGTCCATCCTTTTTCCCAGTCCATTTCACCGAAGATCACAAGCATTGCCGATTTGAATTTCAGAATTTCTTCCTTGGTCAATTCTGCACCACCATATACCTTATTAAAGATGGCTTTGATTTCAGCATCTGTGTAATCTTCTGCGTAGAATTCTTCAATACCATGGTCAGACAGACGGCAGCCTTGTTCTGCGAAGAAGTCATGACGTTTGCGCAAAGCAGCGATCATATCATCAAAGTTGGAGATGGTAACACCGCTTACCTCTGCCAGTTTTTCTACATAACTGCGGAAATCTGCAGGGACTTCTACAGCCATAGCCTTATCAGGACGCCATGTTGGTAACATCTTGATTTCAAATCCGCTTTCGCGTGTTTTGATATGATATTCCAATGAATCGATAGGATCATCCGTTGTGCAAACAGTTTCTACATGATAACGACGCATCATTCCACGAGCTGAATATTCGGGTTGAGCCAGTTTCTCGTTACATTCATCGTAAATTTCACGTGCGGTTTGTGGATTCAATATTTTATTGATACCAAATGCAGTTTTCAGTTCGAGATGAGTCCAGTGGTACAATGGATTGCGGAAAGTGTAAGGTACTGTTTCCGCCCATTTTTCAAATTTTTCCCAGTCTGTGGTATCTTTTCCCGTACAGAAACGTTCGTCTACACCATTTGTACGCATTGCACGCCATTTGTAGTGGTCACCGCCCAGCCAGATTTCAGTCAGTGATTTAAACTTGTAGTCGTCAGCTACCATTTGAGGGATAAGGTGACAGTGATAGTCGATGATCGGCATTTTAGCCGCATGCTCGTGATACAACTTTTGCGCAGTTTCTGTTTGCAGCAAGAAGTTTTCGTCCATGAAGTTCTTCATTATTACTGTGTTTTAAGTATATAAAATTATTACTTTCTGTATTTATACCTATATAGTATTGATTTTAAAGCTAATAGGCGTAAATCTCGTTTTAGTTTTATTAACCGTTATCGAACACAAAAATAGAAAATTTACTTGGAGTAACAAAATAATTCGTATATTTGCAGCGATTATTTATAATATTTAAGTTTTAGCACTATGGAGGACCAGAACTATACCATTAAAGACATTGCCCGTATGGCCGGTGTTTCCGCCGGAACGGTTGACAGGGTGTTGCACAATCGCGGTGACGTGTCTCCCAAAAGCAAAGCCAAAGTACAAAAGGTGTTGGATGAGATTCATTATCAGCCCAATGTGTTTGCTATCGGTTTGGCTGCTAAAAAGAAATATTCTTTCCTCTGTTTGATACCTTATTATATAGAGCATGATTATTGGCATTCGGTAGTAGGGGGGATTGAGCGTGCCCGGCAAGAGTTGCGTCCTTTTAATGTGAGTATAGATTATCTGTGCTATCACCATGGGGATGAGAAGAGTTATCAGGAAGCCTGCCTTTCCATAAAAGAAAAGAATGTGGATGCGGTATTGATTTCTCCGAATTTTCGGGAAGAGACACTGGCGCTGACAGCTTATTTACAGGAAAATAAGATCGCTTATGCTTTTGTCGATTTCAATATGGAAGAAGCGAAAGCATTGACATATATCGGGCAGGATTCATATAAGAGCGGATATATCGCAGCGAAAATATTGATGCGCAATTATTCGGCGGGAGAAGGCCAGGAGTTGGTTTTGTTTTTAAGTAACAATAAAGATAATCCGGCTGAAATACAGATGCAACGTCGCTTGGACGGTTTTATGAGTTACATTGCCGAAGAATATAATAACTTGGTAATCCACGAGGTAGTACTCAATAAATCCGATCAGGAAAGTAACCAACAGACATTAGATGAGTTTTTTCAGGCGCATCCGAAGGCTTTACTGGGAGTTGTATTTAATTCCAGAGTGTATCAGTTGGGAGAGTATCTTCGTCATGCGGGACGTAGCATGAAAGGACTGATAGGATATGACCTTCTGAAAGCAAACGTAGATTTATTAAAATCCGGTGATGTGCATTATTTAATCGGGCAACGTCCGGGTTTGCAAGGATATTGTGGGGTGAAGGCTTTGTGCGATCATGTCGTGTTTAAGAAGTCTGTTGAACCTGTAAAATACATGCCTATTGATATCCTGATAAAGGAAAACATTGATTTTTATTTTGAATTTGTATAATATCAACTTTATAAATTACAACTAACATGAAAGCATTAAACAAAGAAACTGCTCCTAAAACACAACGTCCGGAGCGTATTATCCAATTTGGCGAAGGTAACTTTTTGCGTGCATTTGTAGATTGGATTATTTATAACATGAACCAGAAAGCTGATTTCAACAGCAGTGTAGTAGTGGTTCAACCGATTGATAAAGGGATGGTCGATATGCTGAATGCACAAGATGATCTTTATCATGTAAACCTTCAAGGATTGGATAAAGGAGAGGCAGTTAACAGCTTGACAATGATTGATGTAATCAGCCGCGCTTTAAACCCATATACTCAAAATGACGAGTTTATGAAGTTGGCAGAGCAACCTGAAATGCGTTTTGTTATTTCAAACACTACAGAGGCTGGTATTGCTTTTGATCCGGCTTGTAAACTTGAAGATGCTCCTGCTTCATCTTATCCGGGTAAGCTGACTCAATTACTGTATCATCGTTTTAAAACATTCAATGGTGATAAGACAAAAGGTTTGATTATTTTCCCTTGCGAGCTTATTTTCCTGAATGGTCATAAGTTGAAAGAAACAATTTATCAATATATTGAATTGTGGAACCTGGGAAACGAGTTTAAAACTTGGTTTGAAGAAGCTTGTGGTGTATATGCAACATTGGTAGACCGTATTGTTCCGGGATTCCCGCGCAAGGATATTGCTGCTATCAAAGAAAAACTGCAATATGATGATAATCTGGTTGTTCAGGCTGAAATTTTCCATTTGTGGGTGATTGAAGCTCCGCAGGAAGTTGCCAAAGAGTTCCCGGCTGACAAGGCAGGCTTGAATGTATTGTTTGTACCGTCAGAAGCTCCTTATCACGAACGTAAGGTTACTTTGTTGAATGGCCCGCATACAGTTCTTTCTCCGGTTGCTTATCTCTCGGGAGTGAATATTGTGCGTGATGCTTGCCAGCACGAAGTGATTGGTAAATATATCCACAAGGTAATGTTTGACGAACTGATGGAAACTTTGAACTTGCCGAAGGATGAGTTGGAGAAATTTGCAAATGATGTATTGGAACGCTTCAACAATCCGTTCGTGGATCATGCAGTAACCAGTATCATGCTGAATTCTTTCCCTAAATACGAAACTCGTGATTTGCCGGGATTGAAGACTTATCTGGAACGTAAAGGTGAACTTCCTAAAGGACTGGTGCTTGGTTTAGCTGCTATCATTACTTATTATAAAGGTGGTGTACGTGCTGATGGTGCTGAAATTGTTCCGAATGATGCTCCTGAAATCATGAACCTGCTGAAAAAACTTTGGGCAACAGGTTGCACAAAGAAAGTTGCCGAAGGTGTTCTGGCTGCAGATTTTATCTGGGGAGAAGATTTGAATAAGATTCCGGGATTGACAGAAGCCGTAAAAGCTGATTTGGATTCTATCCAGGAAAAAGGAATGCTTGAGACCGTTAAAGGTATTCTGTAAGATATAAGATATAACCTAAGGTTGATAAAAGTAGAGGGCATTTTGGTAGAGTATACAACTATCAAAATGCCCTTAACTGTTAGATAATTAAGAGACGGTAAGTTATTAATTGTTAAAGATCAAATTTGCATTCTTCGTATTTTTTATTTCCATAACCTTCTTTTTCTTCGTTTTCACGGTTTGAAAAGACTCAAATCCTTAATGACCAATTTTGTCTCTTTTTGTATGAATTATTATTCTACTTTTTTGTTTTATAAATGCTTGGTTTATAAGGGGAAAACGAATTTGATATGATGAATATTGCATAAAAAAGTCATCTGTAAAATACAATGAATCAAGACCTTTTTTACCATGGTAATCTTGCTTGTAAATCTCGTAATGTGTTCATACCTTTGTTGCGAAGTCAATAGTGTGGCTTCCTAATATTGTTTAACTTTTTAATCTTAGGCGTATATGGCTATCAGATATAAAAAGAAAAAAATCACCTTATGTTTCGATAAGGAAAATAAGGTAGAAAAGTATGTTGCAGCAAACGTTCTAGTTGGGAGCATCAACTATAACAAGTTATGTGATGAAGTAAATCAGCGGACAGGCGTTCATCGGGCTATGGTGGATGTGGTACTGAAAGGAGTGCAAGATACTATGGTGTCATTTTTAGAAGAAGGATTCTCTGTAAAGTTGGGAGAGTTCGGTTCATTTCGTCCAGCTATTAATGCCGAGAGCCAAGATAAAGCTGAAGACGTGAGTGTTAATACTATTATTAGGAGGAAGATAGTCTTTACTCCGGGAGGTGCATTCAAGGAAATGCTTGGATCAGCTAGTATAGAATTGTTTGGAGATAATGTAACCAATCCTAACGGGGATAACGGTGGAGAACCTAGCGAAGGAGGTGGCTCTTCTGGAGGAGATTCAGGAGAAGCTCCGGATCCGGCAGCTTAATTCTTACTAAAAAATAACTTTAGATAGGGAAGGTTCTTTCAGGAGCTTTCCCTATTTTTTTGATATTTCGGAAGAAATGCTCTAATTCGTCGTTGAGCAATGGTGAATTTGTGGTTGCCCAACGATGATTTGACCGTTGCCCAACGATAAATTAATGAAAAGCCGATAATGATAATAATGTTTTTGAACATTCTTTTCATGAGAAAAAATAAAAGTACTGTCATATTTCTATTATTACATTTTTTTGTATATATTTGCTGCGTTTCCTACGCCGATGCCTCATGTCGTGAGGTTAGGGTGGTGTGGGAAATATGTTTATATAAAGAAAGACGTTTACTTGACGTTTTGTCTTTGGCTCTTTAAAACTTCGCAACTTTTAACCACAGTCAAAAACAAAGCAGCTGTAGATGTCTACGGGATATGTTTATGCCCTAGGTGTAACTTTGATATAAAAGCACACTTAGTTTGTTATACATATCGGCGTGGGCTTCTGCGTTGCTCGTTCAGACTGTGGTGGGCAATGCGAAGGCCTTAAAGAGCGGGACGAGTGACAGGTACAGATTCCCGCGCTTTTTTTTATGTAGAAGTTACTTTTCTAATTAATGAACCATCCGGTTCCGGGGAGTCTACTGGGGAAAATAAAAAAGCGATGAGACAAATTTGTCCGAAATGTAATAATTGGGTAGCAGGTATCCCCCATACTTCTATGCAAGATAGATTAGGAAAAGCTGCAATAAGGAAAGGAGGCGCACAAGTAGTAGGTGGAGCAGTTGGGCTTGTGTTTGGACCGTTGGGGTCATTTGCAGGTAGTATTGTTGGTGGTGTGATAGCTGATAATTATTCAGGGAAAATCATTCAAACGAAAGAATATGATTTTATCTGTCCTGGATGTGGGTATCAATGGGTGGCAGAAGATGACAAGGTGACCGATCAGTTGTTAGATGGAAACGTAGAAATCACAAGATGTAAATGCTGTCATTCGATAAATGCAAAAGGTGCAAAAGTCTGTGCGTCATGTGGAATACCTATTATAGAAGATGGCATATATACATTGTCGGATATAATTGGGGTACTAAATGAGAAATCGAATGCAGTATCAAAACAAACTCAAAGTCTTGTTATATGCCAATTGTTGGTGATTGGATTTATGCAAGAAAATACTTCGGACAGCCTTGAAGCCAGTTATGTAAAGCAATTCTTTTCTTCAGTTACAAAAGTGTTATCTGCATATGATAGGACGGATTTTGAGACATGTAAACAAACACTAAATCGAATGTTGCAGACCATAGTGACAGCTAAGTACGCTAAAATGCTGTATCAGAAAAAGAAAGAAAGGATTCCATCTGATATAAATGAAAGTTTACAACTGTTGAAAGAAACTGTTGCATTTGTTTTTCAAGTCATAGAGAAAGAAACCGGCGAAAAAATCAATTGGATTGATAAGGATTTGAAATCGGTATATAGTACAATACAGGCAGGAAATGAATTATTGTTTGGCTCTAATCCATTTCATCGTTCAGACGAGTATAATCCATCTTCTCAAAAAGCTATTATCTTGATGGAAAAATTTCTATTATCATTAAGACAACCAATGAAAGAATGTGGATTATCCTTGGAACAATATAGAGAACGATACTTTAGAATGCTATATCAGACGCAGGAGCGAAGCTTGCCTATGGCTCCTAAGCAGAAGATACCTAATAAACAGCGTGATATTGGTTTGCTCTGTTTTGCTACACTTGCTTCTCCTCTCTGGTTTTATTGTGTTTTGTGGGTATTACATATGCTAGCTTATGTAATTCATTATATGACTTTTACGCTTTTTGATCCTCAGGTAGTGACAGGTGTTTGGATTGATTCTTTTTCTAATTATTGGTTTGTTTTATCTTTTTTGTTAGCGGGAATAGGTGGTATCATCTTGCATACAAAATGGAATAAAATGAAAAAGAAGAATGTGGAAATTCAGCAGAAATATGATCAAGAACTTATATCAATAAACGGTTATAATGATGAGTTAAAGAAAAGAATTCAAGAAGAAATGGATAGTTTCTAATTGTAATAGATCAATACATAAAATAGTAACATGTAAAATTAATAATTATGAAAAGTAGACTTTTAGCAGCTGTGTTGGCAATCTTTTTAGGTGGATTAGGCATTCACAAATTTTATATGGGAAAAGTGGGATGGGGCATTGCTTATCTGCTTTTTTGTTGGACGGGTGTTCCTGCCATTGTGGCTTTAGTGGAAGGAATTATCTATTTATTCTCTGATGATACTACATTTAACAGTAAGTATTGCAAATAGAGAACATCTACATTAAAATTATAACAACCATGATGAAAAAAAAGATTATTGTTACATTGCTGATATTGGGTAGTATAGTGGCTGGATGTGGTAAAAAAGCTAATCCGGAATTGCAAATAGAAAACTACCAACCAGTAGAGGAATTTCAGGCAGCTTATGAAGCTTTAAAAGAGCGGAAAGCGGATATAAATAAAGAATATGATATCGAAGAAACGGTTCGGATTTTGAATGGGTTGGAAATGGCACAAGCAAAATCGGATGATTTCTATAGTTTTTTGGAATATATGGCAAAGCAGGATTATAGTATGGTCGCTTCAGATGTAATTGATGCCAAAATAAAAATTCTTCCTCTTTTACAACAAATGTTTAAGTTGCAAAAGCAGTATAAGGAGTTTTCAACTATATGGATGTTGGTTCGTAGTGCAGCGGCAGGTGCGAAGACATTAGCAAAAGAGTCAAGTACCACAGGAGCAGGCATGGCTGCAATGAAAGCAATGGCGGGGGAGGGGCCTTTAGCTATTGTCGATATGTCTGAAAATCTGAGTATTGATGCAGCTAAGAATGCGGCATTCGATCACTATGAGGAAGAGATGGATTTAAAATCGAAGTTGGAAGATGAAATAGAAGAATTGAAAATGGCTTATATAGACTATCTGTCAGGTTTTGTACCTGTTTATACAAAATACATGAAAGAATGGGACAGGCTTTGTATTAATAAAGATAAGGCGTATTTTGATGTTTATTCAGGTAGAATGGTGGATGCTTATAACTCAACTTCTAAAATTTTGCAGCAATATCCTCGGAACCGAGAAGCTTTACTTTTGAAATCCTTGTCGCTGATTAATATCGGTTCGGGAGAAATGAATACTATGCCTGATAGCCCTGAAGTACTTTCTATCGTTAAGGAAATGCAATTACCAGATTCCATGAAGTGTGAATGGAACGACTTTTTTGTAGAGGCTGATATAACTTTGGATAATTATATCGAGTTGTACCCTGAGCGTTCGGCTCCTGCTTTAGTACTGAAAGGGTTATTAAATTATCGGATTGGAAAAGAACAGCAAGCTTTGTCCTATTTAGATCAGGCTGCTATGGAATATCCTCGTCAAGCAGAGAGGTTGACTGATCTTTTGGATTCATATAGGAGTCGTACTTATTTGAATAAAACACCGGAGGGGCAGTATTTGCTTCGACTCTACCGTTCTACAATGGAAGGATATGGTATGTTTAGCCCTAATTTTTTAAAATCCAAATATTATGTACAAAAAGGAATGATGGAGGAAAGCAAAAATGAAATCTTTAATCATTTCTTTCGTAGGGGAAACCAAGGCATTTACGATTGTTTGCTGTCGGATATGCAATTTTGTGAAGATTATTTATACAGCAGTTTTAAGCAGCTGTTAATGGAACATTCTTTCATCGATGTAGCCATTACTCCTACTACTGATTGGAAATTCTCAGATAAAGATGACGAAATTAGGGTCTCGATTAATAATCGTTCGGATATTGACCTGGAAAATGTTCGCATTTTTCTCTGTATTCATTATACGGATATGTATAAGAATGAGTATGATGTAGTGAAAGTACCTACAACTAAAAGTATAATCAAACATCATGAAATATCTGATTTAGGAACGATGAAATTAGCATATGCTGATAAGAAATATCAGGATATTACCCGTGTCCGTGCTATTGCAATGACTGATGATAAAATATGTTGGATTGATAAAGCGGATTATAAGGAAAGCCATGCTTCTACTTTGCTGAATACTAGTCAATATGGAAAAGAAATTTTGTTGGATAAAATAAAGAAACATTTCTTGACGGATTACTCTTTGGATGCTGATGCATTACAGAAACTTCTTGAGATGGAGATAAGTGTTAATGGTGGAGCTCCTATACAAAAAATGGAAAACAGTACTTGGCTTTCATGGGGAAAAGTTAAAGAAATATCTTCTACGGTTACAGAATTATGGAGTAAGCCGGATAAGAAGCTGAAACTGGAAATCCCAAGAGTCTTGACTTTAATTGATCCTGTATTTTCTATTTATCAGTTACAAGATAAAGATAAAGTAATGTTACCTCAAGAAAATTTCTTAGCAGGTTCCAGCATTAGGCTAAAATTCGACTACGAACTTAAAGATGGGGACTTGTTGCCATTATATATTTATAGTGATTTTGTCAATTTTAGAGTGGATATAGAATATAAAGAAGGAGAAAGTAAAGTTAAGAATGTTGTTTTGATATGATGACGAAATTAGTATTTGTAATTTTTATTTTCCTCTTGACTAGCTGTTGGGGAGAAACTTCTACGGTGGTAACCGCAAGCAACGATAGTTACCCAAGCCATGAAATAAAAGAAAGCAATGTAGAAAATAGAATATACTTTTGCGAGTATTGTGGAAAGAAATTTCATTCGATTAAAGATTTGGCTACAAATTTGTGTAAACGACATCCTGATGGAGCTTATAACGGAAGGCATAAACTTTATGAAGGTCGTACTAAAAAGTTTTATGAGTGCGTATATTGCGGGAAAGATGCAAAGAGTATTGCTGATCTGACTGCCAATAAGTGTAAATATTCTCCTATTGGAGGAAGTCATAGGCCAAGATTATGAAAAAAGTATTGATTTGGCTTTTCTATTTATTGTTTGCTATCATAACGATTTGGCTTTTCTATTGTTTGATAGTAAATAGTTATTTTGTGGCTTCGATGAAGAATCTAATTATTGAAAACTAGTAGGGCAATCAAATATTAGAGACATAATTTGATATTTTTCAAACTATGGGGTGGAGTATAGCGACTGTGTGGGTGTAGGAACTTTCTATGTTTGAAGAACTGTAGAAAGAGAGATATTTGTTAAATAGAAAAGAGATAGAAAAACATGAAAAAAATAAATTTTATATTTTTAATATTATTGTTATTCCAAGGATGTGGAAGGAATGTCCAAAAAGACTTGGAAAATATAATTGCAGATTATCAACAACAGGGTAAAAGGATTGTAATGACTTCCAAAGAAAAACATTTTGTTATTTATCAAAATGAGAATGCTCTTTGGATAAATAATTTGGATGAACCCGAACGAATTCTATTGTCGTCAGATTCTATTATGACAAAAATCACATTTACAATGGGGTTCAGTAAAAATGGAATGCCTAGTATTGAGCAAAGCTATGATCAGATAAAATTAGAAAAATATGTATTCCAAGATCACATGACTTCTAATTTTAGATTATTGGATGATAATACTATAGCTTTCACACATCAATATAGTGAGCCAAATCCTTGGGATCCTGATGGTGAAGATGAAATTGTTTGGAAAGATGAATATGTATATTATCTGTCTAAACCTGATACTGTATTCTTTTCCAGAATATCACCTAAAATTGATATACTACAGAATACTCGACAGGATAAAGTGGGATTATACGTTAATTACCTAGCACAGGCAATTGATGGAAGTTTTTCATATGGTTCTGTTGATGGTGGAATTTTCGAGTGGAATTTTGATATAAATGAATATGGGCAAATAGTTCAAACAAATGAAATAGAATATCATAATGAGGAGACTGATGTATCTATGAATTTCTATTTGTCAGATTTCTCTTCAAAGATACAAGCGCAAAATGTATTAACAAAGATTGAGAAGGCTTTGGATATTAGCTTTAGAAAGAAAATAGAGGAAGAAAGGAAGGAACAAATAAATAGTCTTATTGAAGAAAGTTTAACACTTGAGGAGTTGAGTGAAATATTCGCTAATCCTATAAAAGCTAAGAAAGAGTATATTGGAAAGACTATTACAATTAGCTGTAAGTTAGAAGCCATCAAAGAGGCAAATGGCTTTTTTGATAAAAATGGATATAAATATAAGATTTGCTGCTTTGCTCTTGAAGCATTTGGAGAATGGATCGATGGGTACGATTTGGTTGGATATACAAATGATGAAAATTTCGTAGATCTATCATATCCCAAAAAAGTTGTTGTAAAGGCAATACTTACATCTGGTACTCGTAGGAAATTTGAATTTAAAGATTGTGAATTATTGGCTTGGTAAAATATTGAACTATTATGATTAAAATTTTTAGATTACTATTAGGTGCATTTCTAGGTGGGATCTTTGCATTAGGTATTGGATTGATGTTCCATTTATCTTTTTTAGTTTGGTTTCTTTTTATACCTGGTATGATTTTAGGCGTTTTTGTTGCTAATAGTATAGGTAACGATGGTAAGGCGAAGGGTACTTCAGCTAATATAGCAGATGAGTTGTTTAAGTTAAAGTCGTTGCAAGACAAAGGAGTTATAACACAAGATGAATTTGAAGAACAAAAAACTAGATTGTTGAAAAGGTAATTCCGCTAATTTAATTGTTTGTTTAAGGGTAGTATTTGAAATTTATACTACCTTTAAACAATGTAGAGCAATAAAAAGTAAGATTACATTCAGCAGCATATAACGTTGATTACTAGCCTTATTTTTTTTGCACAACTCTTTCAGAACAATTAAAATATATTTTTCCGGTAGTCAACTTATTATTGCTAGTCGTCGTGGACTGAATCCAGTGGCAAATTATGATTATATAGAGGGAGGTGTCGCGAATGACCGGGTAATTGATACGGTAAATTTATATATGTCTGGTTTGATGAGTGCTGATGTGGCATTACAGCGTCTTGCTCAACACCAACCAAATAATCAGATTTGTTTGTTAAACCAAAATATTACGAAAAAATACCTTACTTATGATGGAACAGAACTGGCAGAATGACCCTGTAAAGTCTCCTGAAATTCAAGAGATAATATTAAGTAATCGTATCGGTATCATTGCTGCCGAACTTTCAAAACGCTTGGAAATTGCTCCAGTCAGAGCATTGCAATTGTTTTATGAAAGCAAGACTTGCGCTGACTTGCATGACAAGGAAACAGGGCTTTATCTCTATGGTAATCTCTATATCGCTGATGAATTCATACGAGAGTATCAAAATAAGTTATAAGTTCATTCAGCCGTATGCAAAATAAATGTAGTAGCTCCAATTGTCACAATAGCGCCATCTTCAATACGTACACGGTCTTTATCTCCCAGAATTTCATTCATAAGGAAAGTGCCTGTGAGGCTAGGAGCATCTCGTAATGTGTAGACTAGCTTTCCTTGCTTATTACGCTTTATATTAATGATGCAATGGCGTCGATCCATGCTCATATCACCGCTTTCAATGGGAGTATTAATGTTTGTTCCTACGCAACGGCGGCCTATGACATTGTCACCTTCCTGCAAGGGAAGTAACTGTTTAAAACCAAATACATTTTCGATTACAGTGATATATCCGAACTCTTCTTTATGAGATTCAGCTTCTTCTTCCAGGTTTTCTTCCTTTCTAAGAGCCTTAACTTTACTTTTTCCTAACCGGATACTGAATTGCTTGCCACAATGTTCGCATTCAAATACCAGCGATTGGCCTTCACTATACTTGGTTTCATCAAAATAAAGATAATTCTCACATTTAGGACAAAGAACTCGTTTCATGCTTTTTAAAAGGGATTTTTATTTAGCCAGTAACCAGGCATTCTTATAAGTTTCGTTTTTTCTTAGCTCAAGTAATTGCTTGGTCGCTTCATCACGGTTGTTGAATGAACTGATACTGACACGTACTTTGCCATCAGTGTTCAGAGCTTTTGCATCTGTAAATCCTTTTGATTTTAATTGGTTCGCAATAACTTCTGCATCTTTCAGGCTGATTCCTCCTGCCACTATGATATGAAAAGGATGATTTACACTTTCTTGAGATTTCACTGCAGGAGCAGGAGCCGCTGTTTCCTGTTTTACCACTTTCACTTCTCTTACTGCGATCGGTTTGGAAGTCTTAGCTTTATCCGTTGTATGCTTTTTAGCAGAAGAAGTTTTGGTTGAAGCGGAAGAAGCAGAAAGCTTCTTTGCTTGTTGCGCAGCATCGTTCTTAACATAAACAGGAGTTACTGCAACCGATTGCTTTTCTATTTGCTCAAAAAGCTCGCTGGGCAATAACTGTGCATAATTGTTCTTTTGAACGTCGGTATTCTCTACCGGAGTTGAAAAGGCAAAGAACAGTACGATGGCAGCAATCATTGCTGCAGCATTGCGGAGATACGCGCGGTTGATACTAATTTCAAAAGTCTTCTTTTCCTTTTCCTGATAAGTCGGTACCAATACTTTTTCTTTCTGCTGCAGAGCCGAAAGTTCATGTATTTCAAAAGAGTCGAGACCATATAATGAAGGAGTTGTTATCTTATAATCATAAGGTACGAACTCGTAGTTGCCATAAATATTATAATGAATCTCGCCTATATTATCCAGATGGGCTTTCCCTTCTTCATGAAGGAGACCGATAAATTCGTTTACTTCTTTTTCTACTATACGGCTGGCGTCAGCAAAACTTGTGTCGTATACTGACATATAAGATTGCACCAATACACCGTCATTTAGTTTTAATTGAGGATTAAAACCGATTGTACGGGTAGGAGGTAAAAATCTATTTTCTCCCTTTGCGCGGGTTGCAGGCGAATAATGTGCTACAAAACCACCAAATCCCGGAACAATGACGCAGTCGTTTTCCAGTAGTAAAGTCTCTATATGTTGTGCCAATTCAATCATGTCTGCAAAATTAAGAGATAAATTGAATATATCCCAGAAAACTTCGAAAAATTCACTACTTTTGCATCGTTTTATTTATCACTATCAATAATGAACTATATACAGACAGAAATAGACGGAGTATGGCTGATTGAGCCTAGAGTTTTCTCCGATGAACGGGGCTATTTTATGGAAGCCTATAAGAAAGAAGAGTTTGAAGCCAATATTGGTCCCGTAAACTTTATACAGGACAACGAGTCGAAATCGTCTTTTGGTGTATTGCGCGGATTGCACTATCAAAAAGGAGAACATAGTCAGGCGAAATTGGTTCGTGTTCTTAAAGGAGAAGTGCTGGACGTTGCCGTTGATTTGCGTAAATCATCGCCTACGTTTGGAAAGCATGTTTGTGTATTGCTTAGTGAAGAAAACAAGAGACAATTTTTTATTCCCCGCGGTTTTGCTCATGGATTTGCAGTTTTGAGTGAAGAAGCTGTTTTTACATATAAGGTAGATAACAAGTATGCTCCGCAGGCAGAAGCCTCTATTTTATATAATGACGAAACATTGGGGATCGACTGGCCGTTGGCAGAGTCGCAAATGTTACTATCTGCGAAAGACAGAGAGGGAACTGCTTTCAAAGACGCCGTTTATTTTGAATGAATTTCTAAACAAACAATAGATTAAGTATGAAAATTGCAATCGTGGGAACAGGGTATGTGGGGCTGGTGTCAGGCACATGTTTTGCCGAAATTGGCGTGAATGTAACGTGCGTAGACACGAACAAAGAGAAAATTGAATCTTTGCAAAAGGGGAACATCCCAATTTATGAAAATGGATTGGAAGAGATGGTACTCCGTAATATGAAGGCAAAGCGATTGAAGTTTACTACCTCATTGGAAAGTTGTTTGGATGAAGTGGAAGTTATATTCAGTGCAGTTGGGACTCCTCCGGATGAAGATGGCAGCGCTGATTTGAAATACGTATTGGAGGTGGCCCGTACCATTGGTCGCAACATGAAACAGTATAAATTGGTAGTTACCAAAAGCACCGTTCCGGTAGGCACTGCCAGTAAGGTTCGTGCGGTTATTCAGGAAGAACTGGATAAGAGAGGCGTGAAGGTTGATTTTGATGTGGCTTCTAATCCGGAATTCCTTAAAGAAGGAAATGCTATCAGTGACTTTATGAGCCCGGACCGCGTGGTAGTGGGAGTGGAGTCGGCACGTGCGGAGAAATTGATGTCCAAACTATATAAACCATTCTTATTGAATAATTTCCGTGTGATTTTCATGGATATTCCGTCTGCGGAAATGACTAAATATGCGGCAAATTCGATGCTGGCAACCCGTATAAGCTTTATGAATGATATTGCAAACTTGTGCGAGATTGTTGGTGCGGATGTGAATATGGTGCGTAGCGGAATAGGTTCGGATACCCGTATCGGACGTAAGTTTCTGTATCCGGGCATCGGATATGGTGGTTCTTGTTTCCCAAAAGATGTGAAGGCATTGATTAAAACGGCAGAACAGAATGGTTATACCATGCGGGTACTTACAGCTGTGGAAGAAGTGAATGAGAACCAAAAAAGCGTCTTGTTCGAAAAGCTAGTGAAGCAGTTTAATGGTGATTTGCAAGGTAAGACAGTTGCTTTGTGGGGATTGGCATTTAAACCGGAAACGGATGATATGCGTGAGGCTCCGGCATTAGTCCTGATTGATAGATTGCTCAAAGCTGGTTGTAAAGTACGTGCATACGATCCGGCTGCCACGCAAGAATGTAAGCGTAGGATTGGCGACACCATCTATTATGCTTGCGATATGTACGATGCCGTACTGGATGCTGATGTGTTGATGCTGGTTACCGAATGGAAAGAATTCCGTCTGCCTTCATGGGCCGTTATCAAGAAAACGATGTCCCGGCAGATTGTGTTGGACGGGCGTAATATATATGATAAAAAAGAGATGGAAGAACTCGGATTTATTTATCACTGTATTGGTAAATAAAAAAATAAGAGTATCTTTATACAAAACTAAAATAGATGATGAAAAATGTGGCTGTATCGTTAATGGCAATCTTTTTCGCGGCATGTAGCGGCAATAAGAATCCCCATTCTCTTCAACAAGAGAAGGAGGATCTTAGTGCAAAAGGGCTACTGCAGGGAATTTGGCTGGACGATGAAACGGAGAGCCCGTTGATGCGTGTAGAAGGAGATACGATCTACTATGCAGATGTGCAAAGTACTCCCATTGCATTTAAAATAATACGGGATACTCTTTATACTTATGGAAATGATACTACTTATTACAAGATTGATAAGCAGGCAGAACATATATTCTGGTTTCATTCCATAACGGATGATGTGATTAAGCTACATAAATCCGAAGATGCCAATGATTCAATCTATTTTGTCCGTCAGGAATTAGTAATTCCGGCATATACGGAAGTAACCAAACGTGATAGTGTGGTGACTTATAATGGCACTCGCTATCGTGCATACGTATATATTAATCCTTCTAAAATGAGAGTCATCAAGACGACTTATTCCGAAGACGGGATTAGCATGGATAATGTATACTATGATAATGTGATGCACATTTGTGTGTATGAAGGTAAAAAGAGCCTGTTTGCCAGCGATGTTACCAAACAGATGTTTGACAAAGTACTTCCTGTCGATTTTCTGGAGCAATCCATCCTGTCAGATACAAAGTTTGTGAAAGTAGACCGGAACGGTTTTCATTATCAGGCTGTCTTGGCCATTCCGGAAACTTCCATATATAGCATTGTAAATATGGAAGTAAGTTTTAAAGGAGATTTGACTATCATTTCATCCAAATAAAAAAAGCACCATACATTCAGATCGTATAGTGCCGGATTAAAAAGCCTTGCTTTAATTTTGTCTGGGGGGAGACGGACGGTTATTTCTCTTTCCTCCGTTATTATTATTCCTTTTTCCCCGGAAATCTTTTCTTTTGTAGTTGCCACCCTTGCCCTTGCTAAAAGAACGTGGCTTGTATTCCGGAGCTTCTCCCAATTCTTCAGGAATAGGAATTTTATAAATCTCTTTTTCCAGGAAGTTCTCAATACTTTTGAAGTTGCTTTGCTCTTTCTCGCTGATAAACGTAAGTGCTACACCATCGTTATTGGCACGTGCCGTACGTCCGATGCGGTGTACATAATCCTCGCTATCGTGAGGCACGTCGAAGTTGATAACCAGTCGAATATCATCAATGTCGATACCACGTGCAACGATATCCGTAGCTACCAATATATTGATTCGTCCGGCTTTAAACTCGTGCATAACAGTTTCCCGTTGAGCCTGTTCCAGATCCGAATGCATTTCCCCTACATTCAGTTTCATGGACTTCAAGGCCTTAGCCACTTCTTTGACTTTGATTTTGGAAGAAGCAAAGACGATCACACGCTCCGGAACTTCATCCATAAAAAGACTGCGTATAATTCCCAACTTTTGATTCTCGTAACAAACATATGCCGCCTGAATAATCTTTTCTGCAGGTTTAGAAACTGCAAGCTTTATCTCTGACGGATTATTTAAGATTGTGTTTGCCAATTGCTGAATCTTTGCAGGCATTGTTGCAGAAAACATGATTGTCTGTCGTTCCTTCGGCAGATATTTCGCAATTTGCATGATATCTTCATAAAATCCCATGTCGAGCATCCGGTCTGCTTCATCCAGAATAAAATAAGAAACCTTGGAAAGATCTACATATCCAAGGCTTAAATGGGCGATCAGACGTCCGGGAGTAGCAATAACAACATCAGCTCCTAAAGTGAGCCCTTTTTTCTGTTGTTCGAACAATACTCCATCATTTCCACCGTATACGGCAACACTCGATACCGGCATGAAATAAGAAAACCCTTCCATTTGCTGGTCAATCTGTTGGGCCAATTCCCGGGTAGGAGACATGATGACACAATTAATCGCATCTTCCGGATGTTTACCTTCAGATAATTTATTCAATACAGGCAGTAGAAATGCAGCCGTTTTACCTGTTCCTGTCTGTGCTACTGCGATCAAATCTTTACCCTCAAGTATGATTGGAATTGCCTGCTCCTGTATAGGCGTACATTCGTCAAATCGCATGGCATCAAGCGCCTCAAGCACATTTGCATTTAATTGTAGTTCGGAAAACTTCATTCTTTTATTTAATTTGTCAGCAAAGATAATCTATTTTTTTGTCTAATTACATATTCAAGTAAGAATCTTTGAATCCGAGGAAATAGAGCACCCCATCCAGTCCGATGGTGTTGATCGATTGCTTGGCATTTGCCACCACTTTAGGCTTTGCGTGGAAGGCAATTCCCAGTCCGGCAACCCCTAGCATAGGGAGGTCGTTAGCTCCGTCTCCTACAGCGATGGTCTGTGCAATATCCACCTTTTCCACTTGTGCAATGAGGCGGAGCAATTCAGCTTTCCGTTTTCCGTCTACTACATCTCCCAGGTAACGTCCGGTCAGTTTGCCATCAATAATTTCCAGTTCGTTGGCATAGACGTAATCTATACCGTATTTTTTTTGCAGGTATTGACCGAAATAAGTGAATCCTCCCGAAAGGATGGCGATTTTGTAACCGTACTTCTTCAATACATACATCAGCCGCTCTACACCCTCTGTGATAGGCAAGCTCTCGGCTATTTCCTGCATTACCGATTCGTCCAGCCCTTTCAATAGTGCTACACGGCGGGTAAAGCTCTCTGTAAAGTCTATTTCTCCACGCATGGCGCTTTCTGTGATGGCCTTTACTTCGTCGCCTACACCGGCACGGATAGCCAGTTCGTCAATCACCTCTGTTTCGATTAATGTAGAGTCCATATCAAAACAGATTAGACGGCGCATACGACGGTACATATTATCCTGTTGGAAAGAAAAGTCCATTTCCAGTTCGCTGGCCAACTTCATCAGCTTCTCCTGCATCGCAATGCGATCTTTCGGAGTACCTCTCACTGAAAACTCAATGCAAGCCCTGGTACGTGTATCTGCCTGACATTCATCCAACGGGATACGACCTGTCAGACGTTTAATAGCATCGATATTCATGCCCTGCTCGGCTAAGATGCTTGTAGCGGCAGAAATCTGTCGGGCGGAAAGCTTGCGTCCCAGAACCGTCAGGATATAACGGTTTTTCCCTTGCATACCTACCCAGTTTTCATATTGCTCGGTGGTGATAGGTTCAAACCGGATGGTCACTCCCAGAGAAGAAGCCTTGAACAACAGTTCCTTCATAATGAATCCGGAATGTCTTTCTTCACTCTTGAACAGGATACCCAGCGATAATGTATTATGAATATCTGCCTGGCCGATATCGAGAATCGTGGCATCATATTTGGCAAGGATTTCGGTCACGGAAGCAGTCAGTCCCGGGCGATCTTCGCCGGTAACTCGAATCAGAATCAATTCAGTATTTGATGGTTGCATAAAAAATAGACTTTAACTCTGCAAAAGTAGAGAAAAAAGTTCGTTTTTATGCTAAATAACATAAAAAGTTATACCCCAAAAGTGAGATTTTTGCTTATTTGCTTGGAAGTTAATTTAATATTTACTTACCTTTGCACCCGGTTTCAAAAATAAAGGCTCTGATAATCAGCGGATTCCTCTTCGCCTGATGCCTGAAAAGACAACGTTTCGGGAAGAAACCACTGTTTAAGGACAGGCCCGGATAGTATTAACTAAAACCTAATTACATGAAGCATGTAAAATGGATTTTTGTTGTATTACTGATTTGTTCCTTGACCGCTTTCGTTGAGAAAGACAAACCTACCGGAGGTTTGAGTGAGGGTGACGTAGCCCCTGATTTTAAAATCGAATCTACGTCTGACGGGCAACCCGCCTTTAAATTGGGAAATTTGAAAGGTAAATATGTGTTGCTAAGTTTTTGGGCAAGTTATGACGCGCAGTCCCGGATGCAAAATGTAAGTTTGAGCAATGCGCTTCGTTCTTCTCATAATGTGGAAATGGTTTCTATTTCATTTGACGAATATCAGTCAATATTTAAGGAAACCGTTCGTAAGGATCAAATAGTTACGCCCACTTGTTTCGTGGAAACAGAAGGCGAGGATTCCGGCTTATTTAAGAAGTACCGTTTAAACCGGGGATTCACAAACTATTTATTGGATGGAAATGGTGTAATTATAGCCAAAAACATCTCTGCTGCAGATCTTTCTGCTTATGTAAAAGAAGTCGGTTAACGATTTTAAGAATGTAAGGAGAAAGAGGGATTTTCCAAATCACCGTCAGGTGAAAATAATGGAGAATAGACAAAAGAGGAAATGGATACAACAAAAAAGTTCCGCCTGCACTTGCATTAGCAAGAATAGGCGGAACTTCTCTTTTATATTTTTCGTTTATCCGGTGCATCCAAAACACTAAGATCTTGTATCTTAAAATACTATTTCTTAAATGAAAAAGCCGTGGGTAAGGAATCAGAAAACTTACAGAAATTATCTGCCAAACAAAATATTTCAATAACTTTGCATTCTGTAAATATAGTGATAAAGGTTTGGTATGTGTTTATAATTAGACACTATAAATATGCTACTTTTATTGTTATTCTCCAAATAATCAAATAATTATAATTCGTCGAACTGACGTTATATACGAAAAGGTATGAAATCTAATGACTCCACCCTCTCTGCATGGGAAAAGATGCAACTTGACATGATTTACGATGACTTCGATGAAGATTTGTTTAAACGCCGTGTAGAGGCAAAAAACATCTTCAAGAAGTTCAATCAAACAACCGATGAACAACCCGAAGAGCGTAAGCAGCTGTTGAAAGAGCTATTTGGTAGTATTGGAGAAAATGTGTATATTGAGCCAAACTTTATTTGTGAGTTTGGTAAGAACATTTACATCGGCAATGACGTTTACATCAACTTCGGTGCTGTGTTACTTGATTGCTCACGTATCACCATCGGCAACCATGTTCTCATAGGTCCTAATGTAGGTATGTACAGTGCCAACCACAGTCTTGATCCCGAGGAGCGTGCTCTGGGAGCACTCATAGGCGGTCGCATCACCATTGGTGACAAGGTGTGGATAGCCGGCAATGTAAAAATCATGGCAGGTGTAACTATAGGCGAAGGAGCCGTCATCGGTTGTGGAAGCATTGTCACACATGATATTCCTCCCCGTACCCTTGCTGCAGGCAATCCTTGTCGTATCATCAAGCAAATAACCGAAGCGGACAAGGTTGGATTCGTGAAATAACGTTCATAAGAAGAAACTGAATGCACTAGATGATAAAGTAAAGGCACGAATCCGTGAAGACTGCGGAAGGCTTGCCTACCTTTTATTTAGGCGCCTTCTGGTACAAGAAGAATGCGATACCCGCATAGAGGATATTAGGAATCCAGACTGCAACGGCAGGCGGCACATTTCCGTTCACGGCAAAGGTGGAAGTAATCGTCTGGAACAGGATATAAGAGAAACTTAACCCTAATCCGATGCCCAGATGGAGTCCCATACCACCTTTTGTTTTTCGGGACGAAAGCGATACACCGATGATGGTAAGGATGAAAGAGGCGAACGACATAGCGATTCGTTTGTGATATTCAATCTCAAACTCCTTGATGTTGGCAAATCCTCTTCGTTTCTGTTTGGCGATATAATCGCTCAATTCGGGACTGGTCAGCATTTCCTGCTGATTTTTCATGATAAGAAAGTCAGAAGGTTCCATGTTGATGATAGAGTCTATTCGGTCTCCCTTAGTGATATTTTCCTTTAAACCATCCAGTTCGCGTACCATATAATCGTGGATCGTCCATTTATGAACGGTGGTGGTGTCGTAGGTAATCCGTCGTGCAGTTAAATGCGAAACTAATTTTTTATCCACAAATTTATCCAATGAAAAGCGGTTACCGGTTTTCATTGCGTTGTTATAGTTGTCGATATATGCAATCACTCCGCTATCCACTTCCAGCTGCACATTGCTTACCGAGTTTTGTTTCTTTGGTTTGATATACCGATCTTCAAAATTCAGACGCGTAACACTTCCTTTCGGAATCACATACGAACTTAGTGTGAAGGTGACCAATGCGATGATAGCGGCAGAAATCATATAAGGGCGCATCATCCTTTTAAAGCTCATGCCGGTGGAGAACATCGCGATAATTTCGGAGTTTTCTGCCAGTTTGGAGGTAAAGAAAATAACAGCAATGAATACGAACAATGGACTGAACAGATTGGAGAAATAGGGGATAAAGTTCATGTAGTATTCAAAGATGATTTTATCCCATGGAGCTTCATGCTCCATTAGTTTGTCCATCTTTTCGTTGAAGTCGAATACCACTGCAATAGAAATGATTAGTGCAATAGCAAATACGTATGTCCCCAAGAACTTCTTGATGATATACCAGTCCAGCCGTTTTATAAATCGATTGCTTTTCATTTCTTATAATCTAGTTGATACTCTTTTAACCATCATCGGCTTCCAGGTCGAGAAATCTCCGGCAATAATGTGCTTTCTTGCTTCCCCTGCCAGCCACAGATAGAATGCCAGATTGTGTATGGAAGCGATTTGCATAGCCAGTAGCTCTTGTGCATGGAAAAGATGGCGCAAATAAGCCTTGCTGTACAATGTATCCACGCAAGAGGCTCCGTCGGCTTCAATAGGAGAGAAGTCTGTTTCCCATTTTTTGTTCCGCATATTGATAATGCCATCTTTGGTGAACAACATGCCATTTCGTCCGTTTCTTGTAGGCATAACGCAGTCGAACATATCCACGCCGCGTTCTATTCCTTCAAGAATGTTGACAGGAGTTCCGACCCCCATCAGGTAACGGGGTTTGTCTTTGGGAAGTATTTCATTGACAATCTCGATCATTTCATACATCTTGTCTACCGGTTCACCTACCGCCAAACCGCCGATAGCATTCCCGTCAGCACCTTTGGACGCTACAAACTCTGCAGATTGCTTGCGCAGGTCAGGATAAACGCATCCCTGGACGATGGGGAAGAGAGACTGGTTGTAACCGTATTTAGGTTCTGTCTCATTAAAACGTTGTATACAACGGTCGAGCCACCTGTGGGTTAATCCTAATGACTTTTTGGCATACTCGTAATCCGAGTCGCCCGGAGGACATTCGTCAAAAGCCATCATAATATCCGCACCGATAGTCCGTTCAATGTCCATCACCTTCTCCGGAGTGAAGATGTGCTTGCTTCCGTCGATATGCGAACGAAATTCAGCTCCTTCTTCACGCAGCTTTCTGATTCCGGCTAATGAAAATACCTGAAAACCACCGCTGTCAGTCAGCATGGGGCGGTCGAAACCGTTAAAGCGGTGCAGTCCGCCTGCTTTCTCGATCACGTCCAATCCCGGACGCAAATAGAGGTGATAGGTATTACCCAGAATAATCTGTGCCTGAATGTCTTCTTTTAATTCGGTCAGATGTACTCCCTTCACAGTGCCCAGTGTGCCCACCGGCATGAAGATAGGTGTTTGTATCTGCCCGTGGTCTGTTGTTATCAGACCGGCACGGGCATTACTTTTAGTGTCTGTATATTGTAACTCAAATGTCATTCCTGGCTGGGTTTCTTAACAGATAAATCAATAGGATCCGTTACTTTTTCGTTGGTCAATGCAATAGCGAATACCTCTTTTATATCGTTTACATAGTGGAAAGTCAGTCCTTTCAAATAAATATCCTGAATTTCATCTATGTTCTTTTTGTTCTCGGCACTCATGATGATTTCCTTGATTCCGGCACGTTTGGCTGCCAATATCTTCTCCTTGATGCCACCCACAGGAAGCACTTTGCCGCGAAGAGTGATTTCTCCCGTCATGGCAATGTTGGCTTTCACTTTTCTTTGAGTCAGGGCAGAAGCCAGTGAAGTGGCCATCGTGATACCTGCTGATGGACCGTCTTTCGGAATAGCCCCTTCAGGAACGTGGATATGGATATTCCAGTTGTCAAAGATCTCTTCGTCCAGACTAAGGACAGAAGCATGCGCCTTGATATATTCAAGTGCCAGCATGGCAGATTCTTTCATCACATCTCCCAAGTTACCGGTCAATGTAAGACGTCCGCCCTTGCCGCGGCTCAAACTGGTTTCTACAAATAAGATTTCGCCTCCGACAGCTGTCCATGCCAATCCGGTGACTACACCTGCGTAATCATTTCCCTGATACTTGTCGCGTGTATATTCGGGTGCTCCGAGGAAATCATACAAATCTGTCGGTTTGATTTCCGTCTTAGCGAAATAACCGTCCGTAGCATATTGGCGAGCCGATTTGCGAAGAATCTTACCGATCTTCTTTTCCAGTTCGCGAACGCCGCTTTCACGGGTATATGACTCGATTATAGCTTCCAGCGTATCTTTAGGAAGCTTGATATCCGTTTTTTTGAGTCCGTTGGCTTCCAATTCTTTGGGTAGCAGATGCTTGCGGGCAATCTCGACTTTCTCTTCCGTGATATATCCGCTTACTTCAATCAATTCCATACGGTCCAGCAACGGACCGGGGATTGTGTTCAGGTTGTTGGCTGTTGCAATAAACAATACCTTGGAGAGATCGTAGTCTACATCTAGGAAGTTATCATGGAAAGAAGTATTCTGTTCCGGGTCGAGCACTTCCAGCAATGCAGAAGAAGGGTCCCCCTGACGGTCGGCACTGACCTTGTCTATTTCATCCAAGATGAAAACAGGATTGGAAGCACCGGCTTTTATCAAGCTCTTGATGATTCGTCCGGGCATAGCACCGATATAAGTCTTACGATGACCGCGAATCTCCGCTTCGTCATGCACACCACCTAAAGACATACGTACATATTTCCGTTTGAGCGCAGATGCGATGGATCTTCCAAGAGATGTTTTACCCACTCCCGGAGGGCCATACAAGCAGATAATCGGTGATTTCATATCACCTTTCAGCTTCAATACGGCTAAGTGTTCCAAAATACGTTCTTTTACTTTCTCCAGTCCGTAATGGTCTTTGTTCAACGTCTTTTCTGCGTTTTTAAGGTTCAGATTGTCAGTTGTATAAGTACCCCATGGGAGATTGAGCATCGTTTGCAGATAGTTGAGCTGTACGCTGTAATCCGGAGATTGCGGGTGAGTACGCTCCAGTTTGGCAAGTTCTTTCATGAACGTGTCTCTGACTTCTAAATTCCAGCGCATTCTTTCTGCCTTCTGGCGCATTTCCTCTATTTCCTGCTCTTGGCCGCCGCCACCCAGTTCATCCTGAATAGTCTTGATCTGCTGTTGCAGGAAGTATTCGCGTTGTTGCTGGTCGATATCTTCACGGGCACGCATTTGGATGGATGCCTTGATTTCTGCCAACTGCACTTCACGGTTCAGAATTTCCAGTAAGTGATAAGTGCGTTCACGCAATGAGTTGATGCTCAACAAGTCCATCTTCTCATCTTTCTTGAACGGCAGGTTTGAGCAGATGAAATTGACCAGGAACATTGGGTTGTTGATGTTTTTAATAGCAAACGACGAATCCTGATGCATCACATCTGACGATTTGATGTATCTCATTGTCAAGTCCTTGCAAGTTTCCACCAAGGCTTGAAACTCTTTATCATCTTTGCCTGGGACATCTTCCTCCAAAAGTTGTATTTCACCTTTCAGGTACGGATGAGTTTCGATGATGTTTGTCAGACTTAAACGTTTCATTCCCTGAAGAATGACAGTTGTTGTCTGATCGGGCATTTCCAATATCCGCACAATTCGTCCTACGGTACCGATATTGTGTAAATCCTCCAGTTTCGGATCTTCTGTATGTGCCGATCTCTGGCATACTACTGCAATATCTTTATGTTTCTTGTCGGCATCTCGTACGAGTTTCAGAGAAGACTTGCGGCCTACCGTGATCGGCAGGAATACTCCAGGAAACAACACCATATTACGTAAGGGGAGTACTGGAAGAATTTCACCAGATTTCACATTTACATCAAATGCTTGTTCATCGTTCCCATCATAGTCTGTGATTAGCGAGAAGCTGTTATCGCCTCCATCTTCCAATAAATATCTTTCTTTCATCTTTTCGTTTTAATTTAGTTTATGTCATACTGATATGCATAAATCGTTTGCAAAGTTAATTGATTCTCTCTAATAATAAAGCACTGCGCAGAATAAAAACACAAAAACAATGCCAAAATATCGGCTTATAAAGGGAGTATTCCATAATTATTATTTATTTTTGGCGATTTGCAATAAAATAATAGTATAAAACGGCTTTAAGATAAACGGATAAAATGTCGAATCCTTATTTTAAATTTAAGCAATTTACGGTATGGCATGATAAATGTGCCATGAAAGTCGGTACGGATGGAGTACTTCTGGGGGCTTGGACTCTCGTTGAGAGTGCGCACCGGATTCTGGACATTGGGACGGGAACTGGGTTGGTGGCTTTAATGTTGGCGCAACGCAGTTTGCCGGATGTAAATATTGTAGCGTTGGAAATAGACGAAGCGGCTGTCGGGCAAGCCAGGGAAAATATCATTCGTTCGCCTTGGAAGGAGCGGGTAGAAGTGGTGCAGGCTGATTTTAAGAAATACAGGTCTTCGGATAAATTCGACGTAATTGTTTCTAATCCTCCTTATTTTGTCGATTCGCTGGAATGTCCGGATCGTCAGAGAGCCGCGGCTCGTCACAATGATTCTTTGACTTATGAAGATTTGTTGGAAGGAGTAAGCGGATTATTGGCAGAAGACGGATTTTTCACAATGGTGATTCCGGCAGATGTAGCTGAACGGGTAAAAAAGATAGCTTATATGAGAAAGCTATATGCAGTCCGTCAACTGAATGTAATCACTAAGCCCGGCGGTATTCCGAAACGTGTTTTGATTACTTTTTCTTTTTCCAATCAAGAGTGTATTGTAGAAGAACTATTGACAGAACTGGCTCGTCATCAATATAGTGAGGAATATATGACGCTAACCCGGGATTATTATTTGAATATGTAAAAGGGTGACGCTATCCGGTAAAGATAGTGACGGTATATGACAGCGATACCGTCACTATCGCGAGCATATACCGTCACTCTTTCAAAGCTGGTTCAAATACGCTATTTTGAGATCTTTGTTTTGTTCCTTTCTAACTCATAATTCAAGAGAGTAATTTCTAGCTTTTGAACACTATTTTTTAGCAGTACTTTCTGAAGTTGCTCTCGAAGTGAAATTATTATTTTGTCTTTTGATAGTCTTAAATTCAATAAGCTGCTGCAATAACTAAACTACTCTCTTAAATTATTTGTTTTGTATATGCTTTATTTTAAATTCTTTCAGTGACTTTTCTATCTTTTGATAAAGGTCTGTCGTTTTTGTTGAGTATGTAGATAAAGAGCCCCTAGGCTCATCTGCAAATCTGAATAATTCATCTGCATCTGCATATATTGATACTAACTCATTATAAGCATCTTTACAATTTGAAGGATAATCATTTAGTTGTGGCATTATAGCCTCAATTGAATCTTTCTTTTGTTTGAGCCTCTTATAGGTGTCTGTTGTGATTATAAACTCCTGATGCTTCGCTAAGGCTTCATTGAAATCAGTACAATATTCTCCATTGTATTCATGATCATAAATCACTTTTCTCCAAGTATCACAATAATGAAGAGCTATTGCTTCACTTAAATCAGCTTCTTTCTCAATCATGGAAGCGGTATTAGAGAGCTTTGCTATATACTCCTTTTCTGAATTACATGAAGCCAAAACGATGGCTAGTATCGCACTCAAATAAAAAAACTTTTTCATCATATCGTTACTTTTGTTATACAATCAATTTATTGGAATCCTGTTTGTAATACTGTATTAGAGTATTACAAGGTTGATATTTTATATTCAAAAAAAACATCTATTTTATTACTTGAAGAATATCCAATGATACGCTTATTTGATTTTTCTGGAATTCTAAAATTCAGAAAGGGACTTTGTGAATGCGAATATAATGAAATGAAAATAACAACGAGCATCAGCAGAGTTTTCTTCATGTGTTTAAGTATTTTGTTTGTTATCGTTTTCTCTATAAACAATGTTTGTATTTCCGCTATAAAGTTAACGCAAAACATTGATAACGCCAATATAAAAGGGGAATAAAGTTAACAAAATAGATTTTTACTCTAAATTAAATAAGAAAATGAAGATAATGCTAGGAATCTGTTCAAAGATATTTCAAAGAATTGCCCTTTTTATTTGTCCCCAAACAGGGATAATTGCACTTATCCTATATATAATAAAAAGCCAATACTAATTGTACTGGCTTTATTTTGTGAATCTTGACTCGATTTTCTTCGTCGGGGTAGCGGGATTCGAACCCACGACCCCCTGCTCCCAAAGCAGGTGCGCTAACCGGACTGCGCTACACCCCGAAAAACTTTGAACTTAATAACCCTCTTTTTTGTAGTCGGGGTAGCGGGATTCGAACCCACGACCCCCTGCTCCCAAAGCAGGTGCGCTAACCGGACTGCGCTACACCCCGAAAACTTTGGGGTTATTATTTCCAAAAGCGGTGCAAAGATAGGGAGTATTTTTTAATTAACAATAGCTAAGCGAATGTTTTTTATTTATTATTTTTCAATACCTTGAATCTCATTGCTTTGCGGCTTCACTTTTTTTTCTTGGCAGAGATCAGAAGCATCATGGGGCGTCGTAGTTCATCTTTCATTCCCGGAATAGTATCCAACAACTTTTCGTCGGGTTGTGGCTCTATCAGTTCGCATATCTCAAATCCGGTTTGAAGGAGGCTGTTTATATAGGTAGTCAATGTTTTGTGGTATTTGACCACTTCTTCGCCCAGAAAGACTGCCGTGCGTTTACCTTCTGTAAAATAATGATCTACCGGCCAATGGATAGGATTCCCCTCCTGGTCGTAATGCCAATCCTGATTGCCGTAAGCTGTAAATATAGGATGCTCGACAGAAAAGACAAAAGCCCCTCCCGGAGTTAAGCAATGATTAATTTTCCGGCATATATCTATAAAAGATTCGAGGTAATGGAAAGCTAATGAGCTGATAACTATATCATAAGAATCCGGCTGAAAATCAAAGTCCTCAATAGCCATACATTGATATCCAATGAGTGGAGACAGGTTTCTTTTCCGGGCTTCTTCGAGCATTTTTTCAGAAATATCAATTCCGGTAACGTGTGTCGCTCCATGTTCTATTGCATAAATGCAATGCCATCCGAATCCGCAGCCTAAATCCAACACCCTTTTTCCTGCAAAATTGGGGAGCATTTTCTGTAATACGTGCCATTCTCCAGCACCTTTCAAACCTTCCACCGAACGGGACATTTGCGAATATTGACTAAAGAAGCGATTATTATCGTATTTGTTTTCTTTCATAATTTATTAAGAGGATAAGTGGAATGAAAGTACAAATATAAGATTTAGTTTGTATATGACGGAAAAGATATACATAAATAATCTGCGGGTATGAACCATCTTTTGCTGTTTTCTGTTCTCTAAATAAGAAATTTAAAATGAAAAGTCTTATGAAAACAAAAAAACAAAACGAAGCAAGTGAAAAAGAAGTGCACTTGTTAGAGCAAAAAGGATATGAAAGAATGGTGAATGAGATTGTCCCCGTACAACAGGGGGAAGCATACCGCAAGCCGAGTAACAAAGCAGTCAAAGAGGCTGTAAAGGAGCTGAATCCCGATGCGAATAGCTTGGGGAGCAGAGGATAATTCCTCTGCTGTTACCCTGATTATTACATCAGTCTCAAAGGTTCAGGAGGCTTTCAGTGATTCTCATTTAGGGAAAGTAAGAATAAAATAACTTCCTTTCCCTGATTCCGATTTTATATTGATACTTCCGTCATGCAAAGTTATGATTTGTTTGCACAGGCTCAATCCGATGCCCGAACCGGATGTTTGGGTAGTAGAGAATTGGATAGGAGGGGTGAGGTAAAAAACAGAGGTTCCGTTTGCTTGAAACGAAGCCTCTGAATGTATCAAACGGAGCCTCTTCCGCACAGGTTTGGAGCCTTCATTTAGGGGATAAAAAAGCGTCTTTTTCCTGAACGCATTGCGAAGGACACGGAAAATATTCCGTCGCAAATTGCGAGAACGGTTTGAAGCCATTGATGATGTAGGTTTCCGTGCCTGTTTTGTCTTCTTTCATTATAAAAAATTAAATTGTATATCAAACCTGTACTGTCGGCTTAATTTCCCGCAAAAGTATGAAAAGGAATTGATTTATAACTGTAAAATAAATTGATTTTTAAGGACGTAAATTAGGTGTGTCAAAATCTATTTTTAGTTTTGTTTTGTCGAATAAATTCGGCTGTTAAATCAGTAAACAATAATTATTAAAAAAGCTGATGAAGAAAGAAGATTTGATTTCGTTTATGGAAGAAATCGCTGTCTTGATAAGTTCAACGAGTTTAAAGTGAACAGCGAAAAATATGAACTCACACTAGCGCTTAACGTGAAAAAGGGTGATTATGCCGCTATCAAGGCCGAGCTGACCAGCAGTAAAGGAATGGAAGTAGCTATTGTAAAAGTTACCACTCGTGCAGCTGCTACTCCCTGGGGTGTAGAACTTACCAGTCCGACATTCAAAGAAGATAAGACGATTGATGTTAACGCTAAGGTAACTTTCTCCTACCGGCAAATACAGTCTGCCAGATGGTCGTTAATAAACCCTGCTGCCTGCAAGTGAGCATAACAAATCGTAGCTCCAAAGAATTTAAATCCTCGTTTCTTCATATCCTTGCTCATGGCATCAGATTCGGGAGATGATACCGGAATCTCACTCAATGACTGAAAGGTATTGATGATCGGTTTTCTTTCGGGAAAGAACGACAGTGTATAGTCGTAAAAACTACCGAATTCTTTTTGTATGGCTAAGAACTGTCTTGCATTTGTAATTGTCGCTTTGATTTTCAGACGGTTTTTCACAATGCCATCAAATTGCATCAGTCGTTCAATATCTTCATCGTTCATTTGTGCCACTCGTTCAGGGTCGAAATCACAAAAGGCTTTGCGATATCCCTCTCGCTTTTTAAGGATAGTTATCCAACTCAATCCTGCTTGAGCACTTTCCAGCACAAGAAACTCAAACAGTGTCTTGTCGTCGGTCACTAACTTTCCCCACTCCTGATCGTGGTATTTCACATACAGTTCGTCAGTTCCGCACCAACCGCAGCGTCCGTTTACTATATCTTGCATAATCACACATATTGTTGTAGGCGTAAAGATAATAAAAAAGTCTGATACATTACTGTACCAGACTTTTTAAGATGATTTATATAAATCGGATTATAAAATATCCAGTGCTTTAAATGCCTTAACCAGCTTCTCTACAGCGCGGTCAATTTGATCTTTTGTATGAGTAGCCATCAATGCCACACGCACCAAAGTATCTTGCGGTGCACATGCCGGAGGAATAACAGGATTGATAAATACACCCTCGTCGAAAGCCAATTTAGTGACCATGAATGTTTTCTCCGTGTCACGTACATAAAGAGGAATGATAGGTGATTCTGTTGCACCGATTTCAAAACCTGCTTCACGGAAACGCTTTAATGCATAGTTGGTAGCTTCCCACAGCGCTTCAAGTCTTTCCGGTTCATTCTGGATGATGTGGAGAGCTTCAAGAGCAGATGCGGTAGCAGCCGGAGTGTTGGATGCACTAAATATATAAGTACGTGCGTTGTGACGTAACCAGTTGATGATAGAAGAATCAGCAGCAATGAATCCACCGATAGAAGCCAGCGATTTGCTGAAAGTACCCATAATCAGGTCAACTTCGTGAGTCAGACCGAAATGGTCGCAAACGCCACGTCCTTGTTTTCCAAATACCCCCAATCCATGAGCTTCGTCTACCATGATAGTAGCGTTGTATTTATGTTTCAAGCGTACGATTTCGGGCAAGTTTGCCAGGTCGCCTTCCATAGAGAACACGCCGTCTACTATGATGAGCTTCACTGAATCCGGGTTGCACTTTTGAAGTTGCTTTTCCAGATCCGCCATATCGTTATGCTTATATTTCAGTTGTTGAGAGAAGGAGAGGCGACGGCCATCTACGATAGATGCATGGTCGCGGTCGTCACAAATGATATAATCATTGCGATCTGTCAAAGCAGGAATAACTCCGGAATTCACCGTAAAACCGGTTGAGAAGCAGAGCGCTTCATCTTTGCCTACAAAGGCAGCCAGTTCTTTTTCCAACTGAACGTGCAGGTCAAGTGTACCATTCAAGAAGCGCGAACCTGCGCATCCGGAACCATATTTATGCATGGCCTTGACACCTGCTTCAATCACTCTTTCATCTCCCGTAAGGCCAGTGTATGCATTGGAACCGAACATCAACACTTCGTGTCCGCCCATTTCTACCTCTGTACCCTGTTTTCCTTCTATCTCACGGAAATATGGGTAAACGCCCTGTGCCATAAACTTTTGTGGCAGGTCGTACTTAGCTAACTTCTCTTGTAATAATCCCATGAATTATAATTTATTATACTCATAATCAGATCGTTCGCTGACGATCTAGCATCTTTTTATCTTAACAAGTGTTTAAAAACAGGGGGCAAAGATAACAAAATTTGCTTTTATCTGTTCTTTTTAAGAGAAAAAAGTTGCTTGCATGTGATTAGAAACCTCTAATAGATTAAAATTTAAGATATTTATATTACTTTTGTCGTCTACAATTGACAAAAATGGCATGAACGAAAGGATGAAAAAAATAAAATTCGTCGTCAACCCTATTTCGGGAACACAAAGTAAAGAATTGATTCTTAACTTGCTGGACGAAAAAATAGACAAGGCGAGATACTCTTGGGAAGTAGTGTATACGGAAAGAGCCGGTCATGCAGTAGAAATAGCTGCCAAAGCTGCCGAAGAGAAAACTGATATAGTAGTGGCTATCGGCGGGGACGGGACAATCAATGAAATAGCTCGTTCGTTGGTGCATACTGATACCGCACTGGGAATTATTCCTTGCGGATCGGGCAATGGACTGGCGCGGCATTTGCATATACCGATGGAACCGAAAAGGGCGCTGGAAGTGCTGAATGAAGGTTGCATGGATGTTATAGATTATGGTAAGATTAATGGTGTGGATTTTTTCTGCACTTGCGGATTGGGGTTCGATGCTTTTGTTAGTCTGAAGTTTGCACATGCCGGTAAACGCGGGCTGTTGACTTATCTGGAAAAGACCCTGCAAGAGAGTCTTAAATATGAACCGGAAACGTATGAACTGGAAACGGAAAACGGAGTTTCCAAGTATAAGGCTTTCCTGATTGCCTGCGGAAATGCGTCGCAATATGGAAACAATGCTTATATCGCCCCGCAAGCTACGCTGACGGATGGCTTGCTGGATGTGACCATTCTTGAACCATTCACCGTATTGGATGTCCCCTCATTGGCTTTCCAGTTATTCAATAAGACAATCGATCAGAATAGCCGTATCAAGACTTTCCGTTGCAAGCAGTTGTGTATCCGCCGCACTTCTCCGGGAGTAGTGCACTTTGACGGCGACCCCATGGAAACGGACGCTAATGTGAACATTGAGTTGATCCAAAGGGGATTGCGCGTAGTGGTGCCGCAAGCGTCGGAAAAGGATGCTGCCAATGTGCTCCAAAGAGCGCAGGAATATATGAATGGCATCAAATTGATGAATGAAGCCATCGTTGACAATATAACAGACAGAAACAAGAAAATATTGAAAAAGCTGACAAAGAAAGTCTGATAAAATAACGGATTACTGACAACGAATTACAAATTATTGCGTACTTTTGCGCAGTTTTGGTTCAATCAAAATAAAAACGCGAGTGATAATCGTTTAAATAAAAAATATATGTTCAGAACGCACACATGTGGAGAACTAAGAATCTCTGATGTAAACAAGCAAGTTACGCTGTCCGGATGGGTACAGCGCAGCCGTAAAATGGGAGGAATGACTTTTATTGACCTCCGCGACCGTTACGGAATTACCCAGTTGGTCTTTAACGAAGAAATTAATGCTGAACTCTGTGAACGTGCTAATAAATTGGGACGTGAGTTCGTCATTCAAGTGACAGGAACGGTTAATGAACGTTTCAGCAAGAATGTAAACATTCCTACCGGAGACATTGAAATTATCGTTTCCGAACTGAACGTACTAAATACTGCAATGACTCCCCCGTTCACCATTGAGGATAATACGGATGGTGGTGATGATATCCGCATGAAATATCGTTACCTGGATTTGCGTCGTAACGCTGTCCGCTCTAATCTGGAACTGCGCCACAGAATGACGATTGAAGTTCGCAAATATCTGGATAGTCTGGGCTTCATCGAAGTGGAAACGCCTGTTTTGATCGGTTCTACTCCTGAAGGTGCACGTGACTTCGTGGTGCCGTCACGTATGAATCCGGGACAGTTCTACGCACTTCCGCAATCTCCGCAGACATTGAAGCAATTGCTGATGGTTTCCGGTTTCGACCGTTACTTCCAGATCGCAAAATGTTTCCGCGATGAGGACTTGCGTGCTGACCGTCAGCCGGAATTTACGCAGATTGACTGCGAAATGAGCTTCGTTGAGCAGGAAGATATTATCACTACTTTCGAAGGAATGGCTAAACATTTGTTCAAAACACTGCGTGGTGTGGAACTGGCTGAACCGTTCCAGCGTATGTCTTGGGCGGATGCCATGAAATATTATGGTAGCGACAAACCGGACTTGCGTTTCGGCATGAAATTCGTGGAATTGATGGATATTATGAAAGGTCACGGATTCTCTGTTTTCGATAATGCTGCTTATGTGGGTGGTATCTGTGCCGAAGGTGCTGCAACCTATACCCGTAAACAACTGGATGCATTGACGGAATTCGTAAAGAAACCGCAGATTGGTGCAAAAGGTATGGTATATGCCCGTGTAGAAGCGGACGGAACTGTGAAATCGAGCGTGGATAAATTCTATACGCAGGAAGTGCTTCAGCAAATGAAAGAGGCATTCGGTGCTAAACCGGGTGACTTGATTCTGATCCTGTCCGGCGACGATGTGATGAAAACACGTAAACAACTTTGTGAGCTTCGTCTGGAAATGGGCGCTCAACTGGGATTGCGTGATAAGAATAAGTTTGTTTGCCTTTGGGTGATTGACTTCCCGATGTTCGAATGGAGCGAGGAGGAAGGCCGTCTGATGGCTATGCATCATCCGTTTACTCATCCGAAGCAGGAAGATATTCCTATGTTGGACACTGATCCGGCAGCTGTACGTGCAGATGCTTATGATATGGTAATTAATGGTGTGGAAGTTGGCGGCGGATCTATCCGTATCCACGATGCGAAATTACAGGCGAAGATGTTCGAGATTCTTGGATTCACTCCGGAGAAGGCAGAAGCACAGTTTGGCTTCCTGATGAATGCCTTTAAGTATGGTGCACCTCCTCACGGTGGTTTGGCATACGGACTCGACCGTTGGGTATCTTTGTTCGCTGGTTTGGATTCTATCCGCGACTGTATTGCGTTCCCGAAAAACAATTCCGGACGTGATGTGATGCTGGATGCACCGTCTGCAATCGACCAGACTCAACTTGATGAACTGAATTTGATCGTTGATCTGAAAGAGGGCGAGTGAAAGAATCTGTACGTATATTCCGTTTTATAGTCATCGGTACAATGAACGCCTTAATTATGGCGTTGGTTGTATGGTTAATGATGAAAGAAATGTCATTCGACGGTGACTATATGGTGGCTAATATAACAGCGTATCTGATAGCTCAAATCCATAACTTTATCTGGTGCAAATACTGGATATTCCCCGTAGAAAATAAAAAGAATAGTATCTGGAAACAGATACTGCTCTTTTGTTCTGCTTTTGCCGTGGCTTACACCGCACAGTTCTTATTTCTTGTGTTATTGGTAGAAGGATTGGACGTGAATGAATATCTGGCCCAATTCCTGGGATTGTTTATTTATGGAGGGGCTAATTTCCTAGCCAACAAAAAAATAACGTTTCAATGAAATAGTTATTTATGATAATATATTGAAAGGGCACAGAGTTCTAAAATTAGATTTGAACTCTGTGCCTTTCTTTTTTTCTTTATTAGATAAACTTTATATAGGAAACTTTATGTGATAAAATTCAGGCAATAAATTTCCTGTAATAAACTTCCTACAATAAACTTTTTGCAGTAAAGTTATGTTGGAGCAATCTTTAATCCAGAAAGCGTTTGGTTAGCCCATCATATTCGTCAATCCGGCGATCACGAAGGAAAGGCCACCAACGGCGAACGTTTTCCGAACGTTCCATATCTATTTCCACTACCATGTTTTCCGGGTGATCGTTTCCGGCTTGTGCCAGAAATTCCCCTTGTGGTCCCGCTACAAAACTGTTTCCCCAGAATAAGATACCGTTTGTTTGTCCGGATGGATCAGGCTCGTGTCCTACACGGTTGACGGAGATAACAGGAAGTCCATTGGCAACGGCATGAGCGCGTTGTGAAATAATCCAGGCATTGAGTTGACGGGCTTTTTCATCGTCCGTATCGCTGCTTTCCCAGCCAATGGCGGTAGGATAAATTAAAAGTTCTGCACCTTTCAGTGCCATCAGACGGGCAGCTTCCGGATACCATTGATCCCAGCATACTAATACGCCCAGTTTTCCTAAAGAAGTTTGAATCGGTTCAAAACCGATGTCTCCCGGAGTGAAATAGAACTTTTCGTAGTAAGCCGGATCATCGGGAATATGCATTTTCCGGTATTTTCCTGCAATGCTTCCGTCTCGGTCGAATACGACAGCGGTGTTATGATAAAGTCCGGGAGCACGTTTCTCAAAAAGAGAGGTGACAAGGACTACTTCATTAGCTGCTGCCAACTCGGAATAAAAGCCTGTGGAAGGCCCGGGAATTGGTTCGGCAAGATCAAACAGGTTAGTGTTTTCTGTCTGGCAGAAATAAAGTGAATTGTGCAACTCCTGGAGCACAATCAGTTGTGCACCGTGAGCGGCACAAGCCTCGATACTCTTTGCGAGGTTCATCAGATTGGCTTTAATATCTGCGGTATTGGATTGTTGGATGATTCCGACTTTTATCTTTCTCATGATGAATAATTAGTGGGTTGATTCATTCATTATTTTATAATTCCTTTATATCTCCTTTGTAATTCCTTTATGACTCCTTTATAACACCCAGCGGATATTGCATGGTGATGCAGTGTAGGGAACCGTGCTGTTTAATCAGGGCACGGCAGTCTATTCCAATTATTTGATGGCTTGGAAAGGCTTGCTGCAATACTTCTCCTGCTTTTTTGTCATTCGCCGGCTGATTGTATGTCGGGTAGAGAATAACGTCGTTCATAATCAGGAAATTGGCGTAAGTTGCAGGCAGGCGTTCACCGTCTTCTTCTATCTTGTCTGCCATGGGTAAGGCCAATAGGCGATAGGGTTCTCCTGCTAAGGTGCGGAATGTTTTCAGCTGTTCTTCCATTGCGAGCAGTGCTTCGTAATGTTCATCTTCTTTGTTTTCACATTTCACGTAAGCAATGGTGTCCGTAGAACAGAAGCGTGCCAAAGTGTCGATGTGGCTGTCGGTATCATCACCGGCCAGATAACCGTGATCTAACCAAAGCACCTTTTGCAGGTGGAAGGTTGATTTCAGGTATTCTTCTATCTCTACCTGATTCAGTCGTCCGTTTCGTTGGGGAGAGAGCAGACATTCGGAAGTGGTGAGTAATGTACCCATTCCGTCGCTTTCGATAGAACCTCCTTCAAGAACGAAGTCAAGATGGTCTATATACTGGCCTTTCAAGGCTCCGGCTTCTACGGCATGCTTGGTAATTTGATTATCCAGTTCGGAAGCAAATTTCAGTCCCCAGCCGTTGAAGGTGAAGTCGAGCAGGGAAGGGGTGCCGGTATCTATCATTGTAATGGCTCCGTGGTCGCGTGCCCATGTATCATTAGTGGCACATTCCAGAAAGCGGACGTTATTCATATTGACAGTGGCAGCTATCTGCTTTTTCACTTCTTCCGGTTCGGGAGTGACGATCAATAATAATTCACGCTTTGCTATTTCTCTGGCAATATTGATAAAACACTCTTGCACTTCTGCTAGCATGTAGGCCCAATCTGTACCGGCATGTGGCCATGTCAACTGTATACCGCTTTGCATATGCCATTCGGCAGGCAAATGAGGTGCTCTCATTTCTACCTGCACGGTCATATTTTTGCCGAAGTTCAACTGCAAATCTTTCTCCGAGCCGCTTGGGCTGGGGAGTCCAACCATGATTCCCATTAGACTATATATATTTAGTTATTTATAAAATCAGTTTATTGTCTGCATCTAAAATCTGTTTGTTTTCTGCATCAATGTGACTGTTATACATTGGTTTCCTGCTTCGGTTTCCGGTCAAAGAACGGATTCTTGGAGGATGCGCTTACGGGGATTGCCATTACCATCTTGCAGTCTTTCAGCCAGTTCAGGCGTTGTGCTGCCAATCCGGCGGAGAACATGACGCGTGTGTCTACGCGTAAATCGGCTGCCGTGGCGCACGCGGAACCTATTGCGATACCTACATCTATGCTGTTCAATGCGCAGGGAACTCCATCAGTACGTCCGGCACAGGTGGTAAATCCGCAATGGCCGCAATTCAAGCCCTGTGTCTGCTCGCGCGTTCCTATTAATACAACACATTCGGCACTTAGGATGTTGTCGGCATCACGAAGGAAGAATTTCATTCCGTGTTCTTCTACCATAGCTATCATAGTGTCCGATAATTGCTTAATCTCTTCATCAGTGATTAGGGCCACTTCAATAATATCGATTCCTTTTCCCTTGGGAGCAGTGCGTGCAGCCGTCATCATCTGGCGGGCTACCTGCAATATATGCTCGTGACGAGTGTCTCTTTCGTTCAGCATCATAACTTTCTTGAATTAATTAGTAAGGCAAAGATAAATGAAAATTGGCAAAATCACACTAGATGATGAAATAAATAGGGGCTATCATTTGAGTCTGATATGAAAAAACTTTCGTATCGGGCTTTGTGTTATTGGGTGGAAAAGGCTATCTTTGTATTTGTCAACTTATAAAGTTATGAGTATATGAGTAATAAAATTTATCCTATCGGCATACAGAACTTCGAGAAAATCCGCAAAGGAGGTTATTGTTATATAGATAAGACTGCTTGGATACTCAAATGTTTAAGATGACAGAACAATTTTGGCAAGATTTTCAAGAGAACAAATAGATGTTACATATTAATAATGCCTGTATTGCTTTTGGTACGGAAGTGCTTTTCTCCGGTTTCAATATGAAGCTGGAAAGGGGAGAAACGGCTTGCATTGTCGGTCAATCCGGTTGTGGAAAGACTTCGTTGCTGAATGCGGTAATGGGGTTTGTGCCTTTGAAAGAAGGATCTATACAGGTAGGGGAAACATTGCTTGATATATCGACTATCGATAGTGTCCGCAGACAGATTGCATGGATTCCTCAAGAATTAGCGCTACCTTTTGAATGGGTCAAAGAGATGGTGGCTCTCCCGTTCGGACTGAAAGTGAATCGTTCTGTACCTTTTTCAGAAGAAAGACTTTTCACTTGTTTCGATGAATTGGGGCTGGAACACGAATTATATACAAAGAGAGTGAATGAAGTATCGGGTGGTCAACGCCAACGTATTATGCTGGCTGTGGCTGCAATGCTCAACAAACCTCTCATTATCATAGATGAACCGACTTCTGCTTTAGATGCCGGATCGACCGGTAAAGTCCTGTCTTTTTTCCGGAGACAGGCAGAAAAGGGAACAGCTGTGTTAGCCGTATCACATGATAATGACTTTGCTTTGGGCTGCCATTATTTAATAGAACTGTAATTAATTGAACTGTAACGCAAATCGGATAGAATTGTTAAGAATAAATTGTGGGAACGATTGATATATCATATTATAATCTCTTTATAGGGTTACTATTGCTTGCCATTCCGTTTTTTTACCTTTGGAAATTTAAAACGGGACTGCTGAAACCTGCCGTGATTGGTACACTACGGATGATTATCCAGCTGTTCTTTATCGGCATGTATCTGAAATATCTCTTTTTATGGAACAATCCCTGGATCAACTTCCTTTGGGTGATAATTATGGTATTCGTGGCCGGGCAGACCGCATTGGTACGCACCCAGTTGAAACGTAGTGTTTTATTAATCCCTATTACGGTAGGATTTCTTTGTAGCGTTGTATTGGTAGGCATCTATTTTATCGGTATTGTTCTCCAGCTGGATAATATATTTAGCGCTCAATACTTTATTCCAATATTCGGAATTCTGATGGGTAATATGCTGTCGAGCAATGTAATAGCCTTGAATACTTATTATAGCGGATTGAAACGTGAACAGCAACTATATCGGTATTTATTGGGAAACGGAGCGACAAGGCAGGAAGCACAGGCTCCATTTATCCGGCAGGCCATCATTAAATCGTTTAGTCCCCTGATTGCGAACATTGCCGTGATGGGACTGGTAGCTCTTCCGGGCACGATGATCGGACAAATTCTGGGAGGAAGCAGCCCGAATGTCGCTATCAAGTATCAGATGATGATTATGGTGATTACTTTCACAGCATCTATGCTATCGCTGATGATTACTATTTCATTGGCTTCACGTCGATCTTTTGATGCATACGGAAAGCTGCTGGAGATAACAAAAGAACCCAGGAAATGACTGTTATTGACCAGATATTCCATAAAGTAGCTGAAATAGCTATTCCACACTTCTTTATAACAGTGGATTTTTCAGCATCCGGCACAGAAATGCCGGAACATATCGAAGCTTTCTTGCAGGAAAAATACGAAGCAATTCTTCGTGGAGCCAGTGGACGTAAATTTATCTATAAGGAAGGAGAGTGGCGGCTTATTTTCACTTTCTTCCCTACGGACAGAGTCGTAGACGAACGGTATGCACTGAAAAACAAGGTACAAATGATAAATAAGGTGCAAATGAAAAGCAAAAGCTAACCGGTTTTAGCGTTTTTGTTATTTGCCTTTCAACATTCCCCATAAGCAGCGAAGCTGCACGAATTGCTCTCCGGGTTGCACATAACCACCTTCAAACATCTTTTCCGTTACTTGAAATTTGGAGAGGTGATGGCGTATATACTTCTCTACATCAGGCGATTGTTTCTTGACGAATGACAGCAAATCAACCTTCCCGTCTTTGCGAATGAGCACCTTAGCTTTGATTGTGCGAAAACCGTACTCTTTGCAGTGTTTGGTTTCTACTTTATCAATCCAGAAGATAGCGGTAGCTTTGACCGTATCTGCTGCACAATTTTCGATACTGTCAATCTTTGCAGCCTCGGCTACGGACATTTCGATACTATCACTTTTCTTGGGCTGGCAAGAAACCATCATAACTAGTAGGAACAGTAAAGTCAAATTTGTTTTCATCGTATTCATTATTTAGATGAAGTAAAAGTACAGAATTTCAATAAATAACGGAAGTTTTAGGCGAAAAATTATAATTAGTTTTTATTCCGGAACCGGTTTTTATCCGAATTTATCCGATGAAAACAGGCAAAAGGCAAAAAGAATATAAACTCTTTTTGCCTTTTGCCTATTGATAAAACTGAAAAATGAAATTAACTGTTTAATCTGAAAATAGTTACGGTTTAGCGGAAGTCTTTCAGTTCTTCCTGTAATTTCTGACGGGTAAAGAAGATCCGGCTTTTTACAGTACCCAACGGAAGATTTAGTTTTTCTGCTATTTCACGGTATTTGAATCCGGAAACGTGCATGGCGAACGGAACCCTGTATTCTTTCGGAAGAGCATTGACTACACGGTGCATCTCTTTCAGGTCGTATGTCCTTTCAGTACTTTCAAACCCTGCATCTTGCGGCAAATTAAGATGATAGAGATTGTCAGTCTTGTCGACAAATGTCTGGTCGCGAACTACCTTACGATAATTGTTGATAAAGATATTGCGCATGATGGTATACATCCATCCTTTGAAATTTGTATCGGGTGTATATTTATCTTCATTATCTAATGCTTTCAATGAGGTTTCCTGCAGCAAATCGTTTGCTTCTTCGCGGTCTGTTGTCAGTTTGTATGCGAAACGTAGTAATTCTTCCTGAACTCCTACCAAATCTTTTCTGAAGCTTAAACTTTTCATATGTGTTGTTTTTAAAATGTGAGTATTCGTTGTAAAAATTTTGATGATGCAATTTTAAGATATTTTGTCGACCTTGGTAGGGGGGAATCAGACGTAATTTAGGGGAATTTCTATCAACAGATAGTTTTTAGGTCCTTTTTGATAGTTTCTGGGTGGTATTTTATATCTTTTACGGTGGTCTCAAAAAATGGATAACGATAAATTCTCTAAAAAACGATCACTTAGTATATTAATTCCTATTTTATTTATTATCTTTGCAACCAAATTTTCTACTAATAATGAAAATTAAGGAAATAGTAAGCGCCCTTGAACGATTCGCGCCTCTGCCA
>ENA-UOJR01000181-UOJR01000181.1-human-gut-metagenome-genome-assembly--contig:-C115P-NODE-181-length-96287-cov-23.100736_pt1 | contig 96287 bp, 90 predicted proteins | sample MGYA00242354_ERZ723901 | MGnify/ENA metagenome assembly ERZ723901
GCTGCTTGAACAATTTTTACTTCAGAATATTGTCTAACTTTTTGGGGTCACTTCATTTGCCGTTTTGTGGGGGTAATTAACGCAATCGCAAATATTCATGCTCATCAGTGAACGATATTCATCATAGCGTGATTTGCTGTTTCGTGGGGGGGTACCACGAGAATGGCAACTACTTCACCCGTTTCACTATCCTTGTCTTACAGAGTAGAAAACAAACGTTTTTCGACCCTTAAACGCACAAAAACAGGCGACATCCAACCGAAGTTGAATGTCGCCTGTTTTGTCCAATCCTGTTTCGCAGTTGCCGATTTCGTAATTTTCTCAAATTACTGTCTTATCGGCACACGCCTCACGCGGCCCTTCTTTTTTATAACAGCATCCACCGGCAAGCCTACCTTTTTTGGGTCACAAAAAGGTAGGTCTAACGGGAGAATCCCATGATAAAAGGCCCTGCCGCAAGGTAGGCAGGGCCGATAAACCGCAATGCAATATTAAGAATCAAATTTCCGGCTTCACCCAAGTCCCATCTTTCAAACACTCCAGATGCACATGGGAAGCCAAATCCGCCTCGGCAGGGATGGCCGCGACCACCCCAATCACATCCCCGGCGGCCGCATCGCCGCCCACAACACAGCCGGGTGTAACCCCGCAATACCGCCAGGTGCAGCCGGTTGCATCAACGATCTCCACCACGCCACCCCAAAGCGCATCGTCCTCCACAACAGTGACCCGCCCGCCCTTCACGGCGGGCACCTCATCCCCGGCAGCAGCGGCAGCATCCACGCCATTGTGCGTCCGCCAATCGCCAAGGGTTGCATTGTACACCAGCTCGTCGCCGCTGTAGGGGGCCAGCACCTTACCCTGCCAGAAGTCCGAAGGCTTTGCCGCAGCACCGGACGGCGCGGCAGAAGCGGCGGGTGTGGGCGATGCAGCGGGCGCACCGGAAGCAGCATCCGAGGACGGCGATGCCGATGAGGCAGGCGCAGGCGTGCGCACCGGCTCGGGCTGGGTCGTATCGGGTTTGTTTACGGTCGTATCGTCCTGCCATGGGGTTTCCTCCTGTGCGGTGCCGGTCAGCTCAACAACATGGTTCAAGACACTGCGCAGCGCCAGCACCCCGGCCGCCGTGGCCGCAAACACCACCGCCAGACAGGCCAGATACAGCCCCTTCTGCTTAAAAAAATGCTTCAAATGCTCCATCGTCCCCGGTCCTTTCGGCAAAATTTGTGTATGCCGTTAGTTTGGACCGGGGACGATGGGTTTATTCACACATTTTGTAGGACTGCACACAAAAGGCCCCCTCTGCGAGGGGGCCGCTCCGGGTCGCGCCTTATTTCTCGTGCAGCACGTCCAAAAGTTCCATCACCCGCATGGTGCGCATCCGGGCTGCAGCCTCGGCATCCGCGTCTTTTTCCGCAATGATCCGTGCAAACTCCGCAAATTCATAGGCCATACGGTGGCGTTCCGGCTTGGGGCCGTCCACACGGGTGCCGCCGCCGCGCACGCCGCCCAGTACACTGTACACCACGGGCAGGGCGTTGGTGCCGCCCTCCACCACCAGGTAACCGCCCGGCCCTTGCAAAACCATGCCGTTGCGGCCCTCGCTGTCCTTGGCGGCCAGCGCCGCTGCTGTGAACCCGCCGTAATCCAGCAGCGCCAGACCGGCAGTATCTATGCCGTTTGGCCCGCAGCTGGGGCGGTACTCGGCCCGGCCGGGCACGCCCAACAGCCCGCACAGCAGGTGCAGGTTGTAAACGTTCATGTCGTTCAGCGCACCGCCCAGACAGGCCGGGTCAAAGGTGGTGTTCCAGATGCCCTTCAGGTAGTCATCGTACCGGGCGCTGCGGGCGCAGAAGCTAGCCATCGCGCCGCGCACCTCACCGATCTTGGGCAGCTCGGCCTGCAAAAAGGCGTACTGCGGCAGGTAGGGGATCGTGATGGCCTCCATCAGCACCAGCCCCTTGGCGTCCGCCAGGGCAAACAGCTCCCGCGCCTCGGCCGCTGTGGCGGTAAAGGGCTTTTCCAGCAGCACATGATACCCCGCCTGCAGCGCCCGCTTGGCCGCCGCGTAATGCAGGTGGTTGGCCGTGCCGATGTACACGGCATCAAACCCGCCCGCCGCGTAGGCTGCGGCCTCGTCGGTATACACGGCCGGCACGCCGTACTCCGCCGCCCAGGCATGGGCCTTCTCGGCGCTCTGCGGCCGGCAGACAATCGCCGTCACCTCGACCTCCGGCCAGTTTCCGATCTCCCGCATTACCTCCGCCACGATCCGGCTGGTAGACAACACTGCAATTTGTAAAGCCATTTTCAGCACCTCGCACATCTTCATTTATGGGTATTATAGCATGATTTTCTTAGGGTGTATCTGATAAGTCAAAAGTGCTGGAAAATTCGCTGAAAAGCAACAGCTGCAAGGCGCGAATCCGCTGCAATACTGGATGTATTGCAAGGATGAGCAACGCAGCAGATGTGCTTTTTAGTAGAATTGAACAGCGCTGAGGACTTTTCAGATACACCCTAGGGCAACACCGCACAATTCCCGCCTGACGGCTTAAGCACCGCTTCGGCATGCACCTCGGCCAGATGCCGGTATTCCTCCCCGTTTGCCGCAATAGAAGCTTTCTGTTTCTCCGAAACCGTCCTAACCACCTTTCCCGGCACCCCCACAACAAGGCTCCCCGCCGGGATAACGGCATTTTCCGTCACCAGGGCCCCCGCTGCCACCAGCGAGCCGGCCCCAATCACCGCACCGTTCAAAATCGTGGCGTGCATGCCGATCAGACAATCATCCCCCACGGTACACCCATGCACCACGGCACTGTGGCCAATGGACACATTCCGTCCAACCACCACATCCAGCCCCGGGCCGGTGTGCAGCACGGCGTTGTCCTGCACGTTGCTGCCCGCACCAACGGTGATGCGCCCGGTATCGGCCCGCAGCACCGCGCCGTACCAGACGCTGCTCTCCTCGGCCAGGGTCACATCCCCCGCCAGCGTGGCGTTGTCCGCCACAAACGCCGCCGCACCCACCTGCGGCGCACGGCCATCCACTTTATAAATCGCCATAACAGCCCCTCCTAATTGCTTTTCTCCATCATACACCCCCGCCCTTAAAATTGCAAAGCCTGCGCCCCTGTGCTACAATATACCTATGGCAACACCCTCACACTGCAAGGAGACTCATTATGCCCATCACCCCCACCAACATCAAACTCATCTGCAGCGACATCGACGGCACGCTGCTGCAATACGGCAAAAAGACGCTGGAAGCGGAAATCCTCTCTCAAATCAAAGCCCTCTCCGCCCGGGGCATCCTGTTCTGCCCGGCGTCGGGGCGGCAGTACACCAGCCTGCGCAAACTGTTTGAGCCGGTAGCCGACTGCTGCGTTTTCCTGTGCGAAAACGGCGGCGTGCTGTACAAAAACGAGCAGTGCATCGGCAAGACCCCCATGCCCCGCGCCCTGGCCGAGGAGATTGCCTGGGACATGTGGAACCGCTGCGACGGTCAGGGCGAGGTCATGCTCTCCGGCCAGTGCTGCGGCTATCTGATGTCCCGCGGCTTAGGGATGGCGGACCGCGTAAAATTCATCGGCAACAAGTACAAATTCATCCACGACCCTGCCGAGATTCCCGAGGACATCGTCAAGGTCAGCGTCTATCTGCACGAGGGCGTGGAAAAGTACGTTGACCGCTTCGTCCCCCGCTGGCAGCAGGCCAATGCCGCCGTGGCCGGGCCGTACTGGATCGACACCACCCTGGCCAGCAAGGGCACCGGCGTGGCGCTGCTTTGCAAAACGCTGGGCATCACCCCCGCCGAGGTCATGGCCTTTGGCGACAACTTCAACGACACCGCCATGCTGGACCTGGTGGGCACGCCCTACATCATGGACAGCGCCGCCCCCGCCCTGCGCGCCCGCTACCCACTGCACACGCCCCGGCCCGAGGACGCGCTGCGTACCCTTTTGGCACATTTCTGACCCAAACAGCACATATGTACAGCCAGCGCCCCACCCGTATCCCTTGTTGCACCCGCATGGAGAATCCGCCCATCCTCAACCGCATATTTTACGCACAAATCGCCAAAATGTACGACAACAAATGCTCTGTTTTCGGTTGACGCTTACGCCGCAGTGTGTTATTATTATAACGACTTAATGGAGAAGCTCCGCCCAGATTCCGCGGAGAATTAGGAGGAAACCGAAATGAAAGAATTCGTCTATACGATCAAAGAGCCCGTTGGCATCCACGCCCGTCCCGCCGGCATGCTGGCCAAAGAGGCCAAGGCCTGCCAGAGCACCGTTACCATCGTGGACAAGAACGGCAAGTCCGTTGACGCCACCCGCCTGATGGCCCTGATGGGCATGGGCATCAAGTGCGGCGATACCGTTACCGTCCGCATCGAGGGCGCTGACGAGGACACCGCTGCCCCCGCCATGGAGAAGTTCTTCTCCGAGCATCTGTAAACCTGATTGCACCACCCGGCCGCGGTAGCCCCAACCAAACGGAGGCCGCGGCTTTTTTTCGCATCCTACATGAAAAGGGAGGATTTTGCACGATGATCACCATTCAGGGCAAGGGCGTTTCCGCCGGCGTAGGCGTAGGCCCGCTGTACTACTATCGCCGCGCCACCGCCGAGATCAAGCGCTATACCGTAGAAGATACCGATGCCGAGTGGCATCGTTTCAAGGGTGCCCAGACCGGCGCCGTGGAGCAGCTGGGCCAGCTGGCCGAGCAGGCCCGCGCCGAGGCCGGCGACGAAGCCGCCATGCTGTTTGAGACCCACCAGATGATGGCCGAGGACCTGGACTACGAGGAAGCCATCGAGGACCGCATCACCAACCAGAAGATGAACGCCGAGGCCGCCGTCTCCGACACTGCCGAGCAGTTCGCCGAGATGTTCGCCTCCATGGACGATGCCTACATGCAGGCCCGCGCCGCCGACGTCAAGGACGTCAGCCAGCGCATCCTCAGCATCCTGTGCGGCGTGGTGCAGGGCGGCATCGCCTCTGACGTGCCGGTCCTGCTGGCCGCCGACGACCTGGCTCCCTCCGAGACCATCCAGCTGGACAAGTCCAAGATTTTGGGCTTCATCACGGCAGGCGGTTCCGGCTCCAGCCACACCGCCATCCTGGCCCGCACCATGGGCATCCCCGCCATCGTCGGCGTGGGCGACGCCCTCAAGCCTGAGTACGAGGGCCGCCAGGCCATCGCCGACGGCAGCACCGGCGCACTGGTCATCGACCCCGATGACGACACCCGCGACCGCCTGCTGAAGAAGCGTGAGGAGCAGCAGCGCCTGCAGCGCCTGCTGGAGACCCTGAAGGGTCAGCCCAACGTGACCAAGGACGGCAAGACCGTCCGCATCTACTGCAACATCGGCTCGCCCGAGGACGTCCACGCCGTGCAGGTCAACGACGGCGGCGGCATCGGCCTGTTCCGCAGCGAGTTCCTCTATCTGAACTCCTCCACCTTCCCCACCGAGGACGAGCAGTTCGAGGCCTACAAGCAGGTCTTGTCCGACATGGATGGCAAAGAGGTCATCATCCGCACGCTGGACATCGGTGCCGACAAGCAGATCGGCTACTTTGACCTGCCCAAAGAGGACAACCCCGCCATGGGCATGCGCGCCCTGCGCATCTGCCTGACCCGCCCGGAGATCTTCCGCACCCAGCTGCGCGCCCTGTTCCGCGCCTCTGCCTACGGCAAGCTGGGCATCATGTTCCCCATGGTCACCAGCGTGTGGGAAGTGCGGGAAGCCAAGAAGCTGTGCGAAGAAGTCAAACGTGACCTCAAACATGAGGGCATCCCCTACAGCGAGGACGTGCAGATCGGCATCATGATCGAGACCCCGGCCGCCGCCATCAACAGCGACCGTCTGGCCAAGGAAGTCGACTTCTTCAGCATCGGCACCAACGACCTGACCCAGTACACCCTGGCCTGCGACCGCCAGAACAATGACCTGGGCCGCTTCTACGACCCGCATCATCCCGCCGTGCTGCGCCTGATCAAGCTGGTCACCGAGAACGCCCACAAGAACGGCATCTGGGTCGGCATCTGCGGCGAGCTGGGCGCTGACCTGGCCCTGACCGAGACTTTCCTGGCCATGGGCCTGGACGAGCTCTCCGTCACCCCCCGCGCCGTGCTGCCGCTGCGCAACGCTGTCCGCATGACCGACACCCGCGAAAGCGCCGAACGCCTCATGGCTGAACTGGATGCCGATTATACCGCGCGGTAAGATTTAAATTTTAATAGCATCCCCCGGCCCTGCCCACCTTGCGGCAGGGCCTTTTATAATGGCATACTTCCATTAAGCCTACCTTTTTTGTGATTTCCCTTTCCGCCCATTAAAAAAGTGGCTCACCACAAAATGGTGAACCACATAAAACACAATATAAAAACTAAACTTACAAAACCTTCGACAAAAACGCCTTCAACCGCTCGTTTTCCGGGTTGGCAAAAAACTCCTTCGGCGGTTTGTCGACCTTGACGACGCCTTCGTCAATAAAAATCACACGGCTCGCCACCTCGCGGGCAAACCCCATCTCGTGGGTCACACACACCATCGTCATGCCGCTGCGGGCCAGTTCCTTCATCAGCTCCAGCACCTCGCCCACCATCTCGGGGTCAAGGGCCGAGGTCGGCTCGTCGAACAGCAGCACGTCGGGGTTCATGGCCAGCGCACGCACAATGGCAATGCGCTGCTTCTGCCCGCCGGAAAGCATGTTCGGGTAGGTGTCGGCCTTGTCGGCCAGGCCGATGCGCTCCAGCAGCTCCATCGCCTTGGCGTCAGCTTCGGCCTGCTTCATCAGGCCCAGCTTGACCGGGGCCAGCGTGATGTTCTTTTTCACCGTCAGGTGGGGGAACAGGTTGAAATGCTGGAACACCATGCCCATCTTCTGGCGCACATGGTCAATGTCGTGGTCGGTCACAGCCTTGCCGTTGAAGATGACCTTGCCGCCGTCCGGCTCTTCCAGCCGGTTCAGGCAGCGCAGGAACGTGGATTTGCCGCAGCCGGAGGGGCCGACCAGCACCACGCAGTCGCCTTTGTCAATGGTCAGGTCTACGCCTTTCAGCACCTGCAGACCGCCGTAATTCTTTTTCAGTCCTTTAACGTCGATCACTTTGTGCCAGCCTCCTCTCAAATTTTGCCAGCAGCGCGCTGAACAGCATGACCAGCACCAGATAGGTGGCGGCAACGCCCAGCAGCGGGAACATGGGTTCGTAGGTACGGTTCATAACGCCCTGGGCCGCATACAGCAGCTCCTTGCCGCCGATGACCGTGATCAGCGAGGAATCCTTCAGCAGCATGATGAACTCGTTGCCCAAAGACGGCAAAATGGACCGGATCGCCTGGGGAATGATGATCTCAAACATCGTGGTCATGTAATTCAGGCCCAGGCTGCGCCCGGCTTCCATCTGGCCGGGGTCCACCGCCATCAGGCCGCCGCGGATGACCTCCGACACATACGCGCCGGAGTTGATGCCCAGCGCCAGTGCGCCGACCATGGTAAAGTTGCGGCTGCTGGCAAAGATGACCATGCTCATGATGAGCAGCTGCACCATCATAGGCGTGCCGCGGATGACCGTGACATACACCTGGCACACGGCGTTCAGCACACCCAGGATCGGGTTGCGGTGGTGGGGTTTCTGCTGGGCATAACCCACGCGGACCATAGCCACGATGGCGCCCAGCACAACGCCCAGTACCAGCGCAATGGCTGTTACCAACAGCGTGGTACCCACGCCCTTAAAATACTGCTGCCAGCGGTCAGAATACAAAAACGCCTGGTAGAATTTCACAAAGAAATCCTGTCCAAAGTTCAGCTTATCGCCGTTTTTTGCCATTTCTGAAAGCATTTCAAACTGTGCTTCCATCGCACCACAACCTTTCCCGGCCGCGCCGGTGATCTTTTACGGGTTCCTAGGGTGTATCTGATAAGTCAAAAGTGCTGGAAAATTCGCTGAAAAGCAACAGCTGCAAGGCGCGAATCCGCTGCAATACTGGATGTATTGCAAGGATGAGCAACGCAGCAGATGTGCTTTTTAGTAGAATTGAACAGCGCTGAGGACTTTTCAGATACACCCTAACAAACAAAAGGCGCGCCGGTGCTCCCGGCGTGCCCTTCTTCGGACAGTAAGTGTTCAAACGCCCCTACGTCAGATTTTACTCTGCCTTGATGTATTTGTCAACGATGCTCTGCAGGGTGCCGTCAGCCTGCAGCTCTTCCAGGGCGCCGTTGATGGCGTTCAGCAGCTCGGTGTTGCCCTTGGCCACGCCGATGGCGTAATCTTCCTGGGCATAAGCGGCATCCAGGATCTTCAGGCCGGGGTTGGCAGCCACGAACTCCTTGGCGGGGGCGTTGTCGATAACAACAGCGTCGACCTGGCCGTTGTTCAGGGCCTGCACAGCGGTCAGACCGTCATCGTAAGCAACGACGCTGTCCTCGCCGAAGTCGTCGGTGCAGTAGATGTAACCGGTGGTGCCGCGCTGGGTGCCGATGATCTTGCCGGCCAGATCGTCAGCGGAAGCAATGTCAGAATCCTCGGGCACGATGATGGACTGGATGCCCTCGGCGTAGGTGTCGGAGAAGTCCATGACCTTCTGGCGCTCGTCGGTAACGGTAACGCCGGCCATGACCATGTCGCTCTTGCCGCTCTGGGCAGCCAGCAGGGCCGCGTCGAAGTCCATGTCGTCGACCTGCAGCTCCAGGCCCAGCTTTTCAGCAATGGCGCCAGCGACCTCAATGTCGATACCCTCGAGATCACCACTGTCGGTGGTCATCTCATACGGGGGGAAAGCGGCGTTGGTGGACATGGTCAGCTTGCCGGCGTTGACGGTGGTCACTTCGCCGGCGGCCTCGTCGGTAGTTTCCTCAGCAGCAGCCTCGCTGGTCTCCTCGGAAGAAGCAGCCTCGCTGGAGGCAGCCTCAGAAGAAGCAGCAGAGGAAGCGGAGCCGCCGCAGGCGGCCAGGCTGAGCACCATAGCGGTGCCCATCAAAAGAGCAGTCAGTTTTTTCATGGTATATTCCCTCGAATCTTATTCAATAAATTCCCAAGCCCTCACTTGGTATGCATACAGTATAGTTGCATAAATATGTAAAGTCAATGCATAAAATCAAACTTCGGCACATTACTACCGCCCGCGCCCCCCGCGCCCCCACTTTTTGTGCAATTTAGCAGAGAGGGTGCCTCCAAATTCTCAAAATTTTCCTCTTGACTTCCCTCAAATCTTGTGCTATAAATAAACTATCTTCATCCTGACAAAGCCATGAGGCAGACAAACGGAACGCACCCCAGCCACACAAGAGAGAACCGCCGCGGCAGACCCGCGTGGTGCAAGCGGTTTTGTGCGCAGCTGCGTTCTTACCACTGCCGAGCGCGGGGGCGAACCTCCGCCGGGTACGGCCCGTTACAGCCGGCACGAGCGGCGCTTACCTTATATAGAGAAGCGCAATCTGGGTGGAACCGTGGAGCTGCATGCTTCATCCCTTTTGTAAGCGAGGGATGGAGCATTTTTTATTGCATTTTTGTGCAATTGCAAAAGGAGCGTACAATCATGAAGATCATCTACAAAGACGGTACCGTCGCCGAGTGCCCGCAGGACCAGGAGCTGCATGTCCTGCGCCACACCGCTGCCCATATCATGGCCCAGGCCATCAAGCGCCTGTACCCCCAGGCTGACTTTGCCTTCGGCCCCGCCACCGAGAACGGCTTCTACTACGACGTCGACCTCGGCGACACCAAGCTGACCGACGAGGACCTGGCCGCCATCGAGAAAGAGATGAAGAAGATCTGCAAAGAGAATCTTCCCATCAAGCCCTTCATCCTGCCCCGCGCCGAAGCCGTCAAGCTGATGGAAGATCGCCAGGAGCACTACAAGATCGAGCATATGGCTGACCTGGCCGAGGAGACCGAGTTCAGCTTCTACCAGCAGGGCGAGTACGTGGACATGTGCATCGGACCCCACCTGACCTACACCAAGGCCCTGAAAGCCTTCAAGATCACCCAGCAGTCCGGCGCTTACTGGAAGAACGACAAAGAGAACAAGATGCTGACCCGTATCAACGGCGTAGCTTTCCGCAATCAGGAGGAGCTGGACGCCTGGGAGAAGCAGCAGCAGGAGGCCCGCGAGCGCGACCACCGCAAGATCGGCAAGGAAATGCGCCTGTTCATGACCGACGACCTGGTCGGCCGCGGCCTGCCCATGTTCCTGCCCAATGGCTACACCGTCTGGCAGGAGCTGGAAAACTATATCAAAGCCAAGGAGCGTGAGCGCGGCTATCTGCACGTCATGACTCCCTGCATCGGCACCGTGAACCTGTACCGCACCTCCGGCCACTGGGATCACTACCGCGAGAACATGTTCCCCGCCATGGAGATGGAGGGCGAGGATTACGTGCTGCGCCCGATGAACTGCCCCCACCACATGATGATCTACGCCAACCAGCCCCACAGCTACCGCCAGCTGCCCATCCGCATCGGCGAGATCGCCCACGACTTCCGCTATGAGTCCTCCGGCACCCTGAAGGGCATCGAGCGCGGCCGTCACTTCTGCCAGAACGACGCCCATCTGTTCTGCACCCCGGAGCAGATCAAGAGCGAAGTTGCCGACGTCTGCAGCCTGATCTTCGACGTCTACAAGGACTTCAACATCACCGATTACCGCTGCGTGCTGTCCCTGCGCGACCCTGCCGACAAGAAGAAGTACCATGACGACGACGCCATGTGGAACCATGCCGAGAACGCCCTGCGCGAGGTCCTGACCGAGCTGGGCATCCACTTTACCGAGGAGATCGGCGAGGCCGCCTTCTACGGCCCGAAGCTGGACGTCAACGTCAAGCCCGCTGTCGGCGCCGAATACACCCTGTCCACCTGCCAGCTGGACTTCTGCCTGCCCGCCAAGTTCCACCTGACCTATATCGACAAGGACGGCTCCGAAAAGACCCCCGTGGTCCTGCACCGCGCCATCCTCGGCTCTCTGGACCGCTTCATGGCCTATATGATCGAGGAGACCAAGGGCCGCTTCCCCACCTGGCTGGCCCCGACGCAGGTCAAGGTCCTGCCCGTCAGCGAAAAGACGCTGGACTACGCCCGCGCCGTCAACGACAGCCTGAAGGCCGCCGGCATCCGCGCCGTGCTGGATGAGTCCAACGAGAAGATTGGCTACAAGATCCGCCAGGCCCAGCAGGTCGACCGCGTGCCGTATATGCTGGTCCTCGGCGCCAAGGAAGTCGAAGCCAACAACATCAGCGTCCGCGACCGCAAGGGCGAGACCACCGCGATGGATCTGGAAGCCTTCACTGCCAAGGTCGTTGGGGAAATCAAGGATAAGACTTTTAACGTTTAATTTTTAGCTTCTGCGCTTTACGAGAGCGGCCACCACGCGGCCGCTCTCTTTTTTTACGGCTTTCTGCCTTTATGTGTTCCTTTTGGAGACCCAAAAGGAACCAAAAAGGTCCCCGCTACTTCCGATAGCGCGCGAGACTCGGCCTTGGGGCCGCAATACCTCTTCGGTCGCCTTGTGGTGGTTCAGCATCTGCCTGCACAGCATTTTCCCCAGTGTTCTTTTGTCATCACATTTACATGCTCCACTCGCGTTTCATGGAGAAGCGGCACCGGCACCTCACTGCAGGTATGGTGAAAAACAAAGCCCAGCTTTTCCTGTACGCGCTTGGACTTTTGGTTACCGTCATAAAACCCGCACCAGACCACTTCCATGCCAAGGTCCTCAAATCCATGCCGCAGTAACTCTTTAGCCGCTTCCGGCATATAGCCCCTGCCCCAAAAGGGCTGACCAAGCCAATAACCCAGCTCGCACGCATCGTCGCGCGTTGTCATGTTGGTATTGCCGTTTAAGCACAATTCTATCGAGCCGATAGCAATGTTATTTTCCTTTTCGCAAATTGCGTAGCACTCCGGCCCATTTAACACATTGCGGATGATCTCTTTGCTTTCCTCCACACTTTTATGGGGCGGCCACCCTGTAATAGGGCCCACTTCCGGGTCACTGGCATATTGAAATAAACTGTCTGCATCCGCTTCCGTCCATTTCCGCAGCAACAATCTTTCGGTTTTTAACATGGCTGACCACCCCGATAGCGTATTTTTCCCCATTATACCACAAATGCCCCGCGCAGGCACCTGTTTTGGGTGTCCGCGCGGGGCGTTGCTCTATTAAAAATTCAACTTTACGCTTTATCTACTGCGTAATCGTCCCAGCTATCAGCCACCGCCGCACCGGAGGTATCCACATTAGTGCTGTAGCTCCCCACAGTAACGGTCACTTCGCCGTCTGATTCAGTCTCCACGGTCAGTGATACCGCCGACACCGCCGTAACAGTACCCGTATAGCTGCTGCCAGCCTGGGCCACAGTGGCCTCGGCGCTGGTCGTCTCGGCCGTTGCGGTGGTATCGCTCTCACTCTTAGCGCACCCCGCCAGCGAAACGGTCATAACCGCCGCCATCGCTCCACAAAGAATCTCTTTCATCAAGGATCACTCCTAAGTTTTTGTTTTATCGTCCCTGAGAACACCCCCATTCTATCCCCCAAACCTTAAACCACACTAAAAAGGTTTGTTAGAATTCTGTGAATCTTTGCCGCACGTTTAAAAGCGCTACTGTCAAGGGTTTGTGACAAAATTAGACAATAAATTTCAATGTGTCAATAGATAAATGTTGCTTGAGACACAGTTCAACCGCCCCGTGGCTTGGCCATGGGGCGGTGTTTGGTTTTGCACAACACTTTTAGCCCGTCACGTTGTGGCGGGCTGTGTGGGGCTATTGGGCCGTCTGGCTACAGGTCGAAGAACCGGTACACCTTAGCGCGGTTATACAGCGATAGCTTGTCCAGTTCCGCGCGGAGTTTATCGGCGGCAGACTTGCCGCCGAACATCGGGCGGGTGTAATGGTTTACCCAGTGTTGTACCTCGGTGGCCTGCTTCTGCGTCACCTTGGCCATGCTCTTACCTTTGGGCAGTTTACGGCGTACCAGCTTGTTTGTGACCTCGTTCGTGCCGCGCTCATGCGGGGCTTGCGGATGGCAGTAGAACGTAGTCACGCCGAGAGCATCTATACCGGCTTGGTCGGCAAATTCCGGGCCATTGTCGCAGGTCAGCGTCTTGAAGATCATGTACCAATCGCGGCCAATCTCGCGTTTGAGCCGTTGCAGAGCCTTTACGGTTTCGCCGGCGGATTTGTCCTTGACCTTTAGGACGATTTCGGCGCGAGTTGTCCGTTCTGTCATTACCAGACAGCTTTCGCTTTTACCCTCGGCCTTGCCTACCACACTATCGATTTCCCAGTGGAACGGGGCTTGCCGGGTACGTATGGCATGCGCCCGGCGCTCTATGCTTCGGTGGCCCGGGTGTGCCACGTTGGAGCGGTGCACCTGGCCCCTGCCTTTCTTTGGGTGGCCTTGTGGCAGGTGCTTATAGCGCACGGATGGGAAAAGGCGCATTTTTATGTAGCGGTAGCAGGTCGTCTTGCTTATACGGATGCCGTAATCGTCGCCAACTTTCGATATTGCGTCCTCTGGACTGGAGCCGGTCAGCATGTAGGCCTCCAGTGCGGCGAGGTAGTCCCGCCGATTGCCTATCTTTAGATCTGGGCCGTGGGCGGTTTTCATGTAGTCAGCCTGCATCTGGGCCTTTTGGGGTGAATAGGTCTTGTAATATATCCACTTGTCACTGTTCAGTAGTTCGACCTCACCACGGCGCAGTTCGCGGCAGATGGTGGACGGGTACACACCTATTACCTTAGCTATATCTGTTTGCGTGTGGCCTAGGCGCAGAAGATGCGAAATCAGATTGCGCTCATTCTCGGTCAATGGTCGGCCTTTCTTTCGTGGGGATTCATACATAGCTGTTCACCTCTACACAAAAACTGCCGCCGCGTCCCTTTGGGCCGCGCAACGGCAGTTTTCGTCTTACATATTTTTTTGACGTCCGCCGCAGGTGGGCGAGGATGAGCCAGGGAAACGGGCGGGTCCTGTTCGGCCCGCCCTGCCCTCTCCGAGGGGCGAGGGTTTAGCTGATAGAATAGAAACACGCAGGCACGGAAAAGTCCTGCACTGCCGCGACCCGCCCGTGGGGGATGTCTGGGCGAGGTTCTGCGGCGGGTCTTGCCGCCAATATGGGGCTTGCGCCCCATACCCCTTATTGTACAGCTTATTTGCGGCGATGTCCAACACGGCAATATGCGCACTCTGCATATCTGCCGCACCTGGGTGTTTCGCCGGGGTCAGGGTCACCGGGGCAATTATGTAGGCCGTAATAGTCTTGTATGGCCACCACCGGGCCAGAGCATGTGCCATCGGCCTTATACGAGCAGGGCTTGCGCAGGCAGTAGGGACGCTTGTTGGTTTTATCAAGTCTGCATATCTGTTTCATGGGTTACACCTCACAGGGGCGGCACAGCGCGCGCGGGGCGGGGCAGGAGCCCCGCGCCCCTCGGCGCGCTTGCCGCTGGCCTTATCTCTTTATCTGGCCGGACATCCGCCGCTTTGCTTTATTGGTCGGCTTACTTGCGACCTCTAGGCCGAGCGGGCCTGCCGGGGCCTGATTGCTGATAATCTCACTTTCGGGCAGAATGTCGCCTTCCTCGAATTTCTTTTGCAAGTTGTCGACTACTGCCAGCGTGTCGTAGGCGTTATAGTCTCGATCGAGGACGAACCACAAGCCGGTACGGAGCGGCTTAATCATCTCGGCATTGGTGGCGTTTTCCATTTCCCAAGCGTCATAGCTGGCCCACAGCTGGAAGCGCCAGACTTTATGGCACTGAATCACCGTGTGGGTCACGTCTCGCAGGAGTTTGTCCACATGCTGGAATCGCTGGGCACTGCCGTAGAAGCTGATGTGGTAATGGCGGCAACACAGCAGCGTATTGAGGAAATAGGCGTTGAAATTGTCCTTAAAGCTGCGCGAATTCATCTGCACCGACAATTCGTCCATTGCCACAATCGTGACCGTCAATGTGTCGTTTTCGTCGTCAATGGCGCCGGTGGTTTTGCTGGCCTTGACCACCTGGGCCAAGCTGTCCAGTTTGGTATAGGGGATGGCAAGGTCTACGTTTGAAAGCACGTTGATTTTCTGTGTTACAAACTTTTTGCGGCGAGAACACCACACCGGCTTGTCATTGTAGCGATTATACAGGCCGACCACCTTATGCACGAGGGACAGGGTTTTACCGGAGCCGAAGTAGCCGCAGTAGATGTCCAGCGCACCGACCGGGCAGGTGTTCCAGCCCTTATGCCGTATGTAGGCGATCAGATCTTTCACCGCGTGGATGCCGGTTTGCAGAGGGTGAAACACGACCTGCCGAGCAATGCGGGAGACACCAAGGACGATAAGGGCAACGACCAGAAAGAGGACTGTGTATCCGTTCATTAAAATTTACCCCGTGCGAATGTGTGGGTGAAATCCTTGATGATGGAGAACACGAACAGGAACAGCGACACGGCCACGAGGATAGCCAGGAGCCACGGGAACAGTTCGGCCAGATTTTGCGGCGGGGTCGTAGAGATGCCAAAGAACGTCAGCAGGTCAGAGAATAGAGAAGCCATATTACCACCTCACAGTACAAAGTTTTTCAGCAGAGAGAACACGCCAAACACCAACAGGAGCACCACGCCGATAAGCGCGAGCGTTTCGCTGGTCGTATATTCTTCAAAAGGCTTTTGGAACGGGTCGGCATCTTCGGCGGTTTCAGCGGTAGCTTGCTGGGCCATGTCGGCCAGCTGGGCAGAAATGCCCGAAAGCTGGGCCGTATAGTCAGGCGCGGGCTGTTCCTCAGTCGGTGCTTCGGCGTCGGTTTCGGCATCTGCCGGGGTCAGAGCGTCCGCCAGCCGGTCAATGGATTCTTGCAGGGTGTCCAGTTTTGCATAGAGAGCAGGGTCGGCTACCTGCACATAGCTGCTGGTGTCGATGCTGGGGGCCTGTTCCTGCTCTTCCTGGGCCGCTTCGTCCGGGGTGTAGTCCTCGGCTTTTGCGTCCAGCGCGACCGCACCAGCGGCCAGCGACAGCAGCAGGATGATGGCCGCACAGGTTTTAGAGAAGTTGTCCATCACTTGAGCATACCCCCGATAAAGGCGGCGACGATTGCGCCGATGATAGACCACAACCAAATATCCCAGAAAGACAGCGTGAAGCCGTACACTGTGAAACTCTGGTTGAAGCCGTTCATAATTACATTCATTACATTAAGAAATCCGCTCATGTTATCACCTCATGTCATACGGCGGTAAAGCGCCAGCACAAAGCCGAACAGGATAGCCATGGAGAACGCCCACCAGTAAGCTTCCGGCACAAAAGTCAGCGCTTCCTTGACGAACTGCGGGAACTGGTCTTTCAGGTTGTAGTGTAGGGAGCCGTGCACATCGGTCAGGTCGTCTTTTACCTTGTCGACACCATCCGCGAAGTTATCCGAAACTTTACCGTTCAGTTCGCCAGCGTCGCCCAGAAATGTAGAATCAGAGGACGAGTCGGCAGAACTTGCGGACGAATCGGCGGACGTATCGTCGGCAAAGACGGCGGGCACGGCGCAGAGTGTAGCGCAGAACACGGCGCACAGCGTAATACAAAGTCTTTTCCACATCACAAGAAACTCCTTACAAATTTGATTATGGCGAACAGCAGAAGCACCAGCACGCAGATGTGTATCGTAGTGACCAGGCCAGCCGGCAGGAACGGGAACACATACGCATAGGCACTGCCCAGGCCGAGAACAAAGGTGACTACCGCGATAAGCAGGGAGATTAGTGCCCACAGGATACCTTTATGGCCGTTCTCGGTGCCGTCGTCGTTCCCACCGGGGAACACGAAGTTCCAGAAGTTGTTTGTGTTGCCGTTGCTGGGCTTGTCCGTGGGGGCCGGTGTGGGGGTAGGCGTTTCGCCCGGGTCAGGTGTGGGGCTGGGTGACGGCTCCGGCGAGGGAGACGGTGACGGGCTGGGGCTGGGTTCGGCGGTTTCGGGTGTGCTTTGGTCGGGAAACTTTTTGTTGAAGATGTTCGTGATATTGAGGTTTAAGTTCTCAATGGCGAGGGTGAAGTTTGCAGAGAGGTCAGCCCAGCCCTGCACCAGCGTGGCCTTGAGGTCGGCGAAACCTTGAATCATATTGTCACGGATTTCAACCAATACAGCAAGAATTCCGGTGGTATCGCCAGTATCGCCGCCCGGTTCCGGGGTAGGTGTGGGGTCAGGCGAGGGCGACGGGGTGGGCGCTTCGTAGGTGATATAGTAGTAGTTATTGGTTACACTATCGTAGGTGTAGTATTGTTTGGTTTCGTTGTTGTAGATGATGGGGTTATTGCTGATGTTGGTAACGGTTTCGTTGTTCTCGTTAACGGTAGTGTACTGGGGGTAGATGTAGGTCAGATTGGTGCTGTTGTCCTGGTAGATATTGCCGTTCCATGTGTTGTTGTTGATGGTGATGTTGGTTTTCTTGGAATACAACGGCGCAGTAGGCTTACATTTAAGATAGGGCACACCGGTAAATTGGTATGTTACAGATTTGGGGTAGTAACCACCAATATAATTTAAGCTCACATTAGAGTAAATGCTAATGGTTGAACCAGCGACATAATACGAATCCAAACCATATAGACCCAAATTACCAGAAGAACTTCTAAAAACAGAGTCATTATAACTAGAAGAAAAAACAGAGCCGCTGATACTGTATTTCGGACGGATGTATAAAGAATATTGGCCATCGCAGGGGGCAACGCCTTTGAAACGCTCACCAAAATAACCGCTATATTTATATTCATCAAATTTGACCGAATATTTAACCGAATCGCCCGATTCGGTTATTGTTCCCTGGTCAAAAGTTGATTTAAGAGTACTATCAGCACAATAACGGTAAACAGGAAAAGAATATTTCGAATCTTCTGTGCTACTAGATGTTTTACTTGCTGCATTTATACGGGCGTACGTGTAATCGTGAGACAGGGCAAAAATGTAAACGCCATCGAGATTGATGCTAGGTGTACCGGTACTGTCTTGGTAGCCGGAGGGGTGGCGGCCTACGCCGCCAGTACCAGCGGAGCCGCCGCCGGTTTCGTACTTGCTGGCGGTGGCGTTTCTACCATATATTTTTTCGAACCATTCACGATAATGCCGATAAACGACAAGGCCAGACGTACCAGTTTTATCAACAAACTGACCAGATAGTCCGAATACATCCCAAGAATACAGCGAATAGCCACATTCACTAGAACAAGGCGATTCATAAATTTTACAAGGGATACTATACCCCTCGGGCAAATTTGAAAAATCATAGCCGTGTTTATTTTCAAAAGTGTGCTGGTGCTCATCTGCATAGGCAGATAAAGGAATAATGCAGAAAATCATTGCAACAGCAAGAAAAATTGAGAATATACGCTTGCGCATAGTTTGAAACTCCTGTATAATCTGATTGAGGTGATGTCGATGAAAAGAGCAATTATAACAGTGGTTCTTTCCAATGTAGGATTAATCGCAATTTGTGCACTTGCATTACTGCTGCTGCCTTTATGGAACGCGACGACGGTTATAACTATCTGCACATTGTTTATGCGCATTTCTTGGATTGCTTTTGCACTCTGGTTTTTCTGGCCTTACCTCAAACGCGGGGCGGCTTACCTTATAAATCATCGTGAAGAGTGAGCCGCCGCCAGTAACGGCCAACGGAAAGGATGTTTAAAATGAAGTTCATCATCAGCGAAACGGGCTGGGACTACCTCGAGCGCCTTATGTATCGTGGCTGTATCGGCTTGTTCTACGAGACCACCTTGCAGGGCATGCTTGCATACTTGATTTTCGGGCTACTAATGCTCTTTGCGGTAATCGGCGTTGTTTGCACAATTCACGCCCTGTTTGGTAGGGTGTTCAACTGGGCTAAGTATCGAAACACTTTCAGCTACAAACATGCGCACCATAAATATTGATTTCTGCCGCCAGTAATGGCGGCATTTTTGTTTAAAAAGAAAGAGGGCCGGGCTTTCGTCCGGCCCTCTTGGGCTTGCCCGATTAGCCGCGGGCGGCGTTCTTCAGGCTAGAGAAGATGTGGATACCCACGGGCACCAGACCAGCGGCCAGGCAGAACAGCAGAATAGGCTGCTTAGTGATCTCGGTAACGACGGTGCCAGACAGGGTGAACACATCAGACATGGCGGCAATAACGGTTTCCATAGCGCTTTTTGCAACCTCTGCGCCAGCTTCAACAGAAGTAGGATTCATGGTTGCGTCTCCTTTCTTCAAAATTTTGTATGTAATCGCTTGCTGTTGGGGGCTTGCGTTACAACTGGTAGTCATGGGGGATAGCGGAAACTGTGCAGGTTTTATCCTCATAGTCGACGATAAGGGCACTATAGTTTGGTGCTTGCTTATCGTAAGCGGATAAGATGTCCTGCTTGATGTTCCGCAGGTCACTTGCGGCTTTTTTGCCACCAAAGAATCCCATCGTCCGCGCGTAGCTGTCTATTGCATCGAAGTCTACGATAGTCTTTTGAATAACTCGCATTTTAGAAATTTCCTTTCAGGCTGTCCGCCATAATGCCAAAGCCGTCCACATCGGTGACTTTTTGGCTGTTACCCAGCGCCGCAATACGCTCTTGCAAGGCTAGGCGCTCTTGCAGGCTTTGCGCCATCTCCCGAATGCGTTGCCGCTCTAGGAACTGGTCGCGCCACATTGAATAGTTTTTGCGGAATGTGGCCCAGCAGCCTTGCTCATAGGCCCAGCGGCAAAGCTCGTTGAATGTGTCGAAGGTGGGCATATCCAGCAGGATCTGCACCTGGTCATCTTCCATTTGGGTCATACCGGCGTGTTCGCTGGGTTCCTCAAATTCGTGACTTCCTACAATGTCCTTGCTGTACTGGTACTTGTCCGGGTCGAGCATGTGCCACAGGTAAACGTAAGCCTTATACAGGTTGTTCACCTTGCGGATGGTGTTGACCGGGACACCCAGGTCTCGGGCAATGCCGGAAAAGTACCGGGCATTGGGAAAACTGCACACAAAATGGATATGCGGCTTTTTGAGGTCACCGGGCCGCCACTCTGGTGGCTCCCCGTTTTTCTCAATGTAGGCTTGATATGCCTTTTCGGTGTGTACGTCCTTATCGTGCAAAGCCCAGGCACACGGAAAATTTTCTTGCGCGTACTTGATGGCCGTTTCTTGACTTTCTGGGTACAGCACAAACATGCACTGCCGACTTCTTAGCTTTTTTGGTGGGGATTGTGTCTCGCCCATTTTCCTACCGCCTTTTACTGTCATTTTTTATTTGCCTTTTGACACTGACACTGACACTCCAAAGGACGTAGCGCCTTTGGAGTGTCAGGCGAGCGTCTGACGGAAACTATTTACATGGTGGCGGCTGGGCGTTTTCTGGTGGGGCGGGAATCACTTCACAAGCTCCCAACTCTTGATTTTGCCATAGCTGACTTCAAGGTCAAACTGGTGGCCAATGACCTTGGAAAGGTCATCCATTGCGCCGACCGAGCCGAGCATATCGGCAGAGTCAACGACCTTGATGGCGCACTGTTCCGCCTTCTGACCGGCACAGCCAACCAGCCGTTTAAGGGTCACGCAGTGGAACACGATGTTATCGTAGTGAATCTGAAGGTTAGAACCATCTCGCGGGGTAAAGTCGCCGGTTTTGCGCTCAACGCCAATAACCTGATACAGCATTTTATTCTCTCTCTTTCCGCTGGGCTTACTTTTTTTGTTTTCTTTACTGCCAGCACTCTGCTTTTTGTACTTTTCGGTCAGGTTCAAGGTCTTTCGGCCTTTGTCAGGATTATAAAACTCTAGGGACTGACCGTTCTCGTCCACGATCAGTTGCTTTTTCCCCCATTTCATGGTAAAATGTAATATCTATCAGTATGCAAACTATCGCCCATTATATAAAAGGAAAAGGTGCCCTCCATGGCTGAAAACAATCATACCCTCCCTGCCGATGGCTGGACGACCGTCATCCGCCCCAAAACCGGGTGGTTTGACATCGACCTGCACGAGCTTTGGCAATACCGTGACCTTATCGTGATGTTCGTCAAGCGCAACTTCACCGTGCTGTATAAACAAACGATTTTGGGCCCCGCGTGGATCATCCTCAACCCGCTTATCACCACCATCATCTTCAACGTGGTGTTCGGCGGCATGGCCAATATGCCCACCGACGGCGTGCCCGGTTTCCTGTTTTACATGGCCGGCAACACCTTGTGGACTTTCTTCGCCAACTGCGTCAACAACACGGCCAACACCTTTGTCACCAACTCGCAGATATTCGGCAAGGTGTACTTTCCGCGCCTGACGATGCCCGTCAGCCAGGTGCTGACCAGCCTCATCAACTTCTTCATCCAGGCGGCCATGTACCTGATTTTCTGGATCTACTTCTTGGCTACCGGCAGCGGCATACACTTCACGCTGTGGCTGCTGGCCATCCCCTTCGTCATCCTCGAGGTCATGCTGCTGGGCCTGGGCGTCGGCATCATCGTGTCGTCGCTCACCACCAAGTACCGCGACCTCGCCATTGCCGTGGGCTTCGGCGTACAGCTGTGGATGTACGCCTCCCCCGTGGTCTACCCGCTGTCCATGTTGGAATCCAGCCCCCGCCTGAAAGTTCTGGTCCAGCTCAACCCCATGACCTCGCCCATCGAAATTTTCCGCATGGCAACGCTGGGTACCGGCACGGTCACCACCTTTGGCATCGTGTACAGCCTGGTGTTCACCGCGGCGGCGCTGGTGCTGGGCGTGGTGCTGTTCAGCCGCATCGAAAAGACCTTTATGGATACCGTGTAAGGAGGGGCGCAAGATGGCAACAACCGAAAAACGCCCCGTTATCGAAGTCACGGGGTTAAAAAAGCAGTACAAACTCGGCCAGATCGGCGGCGGCACGCTGACCCACGACCTGCAAAGCTGGTGGGCGCGCATCCGCGGCAAAGAGGACCCCAACACCGTCATTGGCACCGACCAGCGCCTCTTCGGCCAGACCTTTATGGCACTGAACGGCGTGGACCTGACCGTCTACCAGGGCGAGGCCCTGGGCATCATCGGCCGCAACGGCGCGGGCAAATCCACGCTGCTCAAGCTGCTGTCCCGCATCACCGCCCCCACCGAGGGCGAGATCAAAATTCGCGGCCGCGTGGCCTCCATGCTGGAAGTCGGCACCGGCTTCAACAACGAAATGACCGGCCGCGAAAACATCTATATGAACGGCGCGATCTTGGGCATGACCAAGGCCGAGATCGACGCCAAACTGCCCCAGATCATCGAATTTTCGGAGTGCGGCGACTTCATCGACACCCCCGTCAAGCGCTATTCCAGCGGCATGTTCGTCAAGCTGGCCTTCGCCGTCGCTGCCCATCTGGACAGCGAGATCATGGTCATGGACGAGGTCCTGGCCGTGGGCGACATGAAGTTCCAGCAGAAATGCCTGGGCAAAATGAGCGATGTCGCCAACCAGGACGGCCGCACCGTGCTCTACGTCAGCCACAACATGTCCACCATCCGCCAGCTGTGCACCCGCTGCGTGGTGCTGGATAAAGGCAGGGTCATCTTCGACGGCGACGTCGAACAGGCCATCGCCGTCTACATGGATACTACCGACGTTAACGTCGTCCACTACGACCTGGCTGATGTGGCCCGCATGACCGGCAGCGCCGGCAAGCGCCTGCGGCTGGAGACCCTCGACTTTGTGGGCAGGGAATCCAGCGTGTTTGCCGACACCGAGAAGATGAAAATTAAAATCACCTGGCGCGTGTCCGAGCCTTTCACCGGCATCCACATGAAGATGAACCTCCACGCGCGGGATTCCAGCCCCGTGGGCATCACCCACCCGGTGGACCTGGGCGCCGCCGAGCCGGGCAAACTCTACACCACGGTGTTTGAGTTCGACCCAAGTCTTTTGGGCGAGGGCCAGTATTTCTTCTACCTCGACATCTTCGATGGTGCGCTGGCCCAGGCCGTCTGCCTGGACAAGCCCGTGACCGAGTTTGCCTTCGAGGTCACCAACAGCGACCTGACCATGCCCGAGTGGGCCTCCGGCTGGGGCCGCATCCACTTCCCGCCGGTCAAGCTGCTGGCGGACGGAGAATGATTTTTCATGAAGCCGAATCTTTACATCTGCCACACCGCCTATCAGGTGCTTGTCGACCTGCTGCGGGCCTCCCGCACTGACGGCCAGCCCCACACCATGGTGCTTTCCGCCGCCGTGCCGGAGCCGCAATCTCTGGCTAAAAAGCTGGAGGCCACCGGCGCTGTCAAAGTCGTTATCGTGGACGAGACCCGCTGGCCGGGCACCGTCACCGGCCCCTTCGCCGCCCGGCGCGCCCGCCGGGCGTTCGAGAGGCTGTGCGGCTGGCGCTTTACCCGCGCCGCCTATAACGAGGTGCGCATCCACAACGATTGGAGCGTGCTGGGCCGCTACCTGCAGGACTGCCATGCCGGGTATATCCTGTGCGAGGACACCTTCGCCAGCACCCTCGGCCCCGACCAGCACCTTGTCACCGACCAGCGCGCCGCCCCGGATTTTGCCGGGAAGCAGCGCACCGGAAAAGGCTACCTTTACTGGGGCGACAGCCCGTGGTGCGCAAAAGTGGAAAGCGAGGACGCCGCGAAATGCACGCTGTTCCCCGCCAGCCGCTTGGTAACCGACAGCAAGCGCGAACTGCTGGAAAGCCTGACCGACGCCGAAAAAGCGATGGTGCGCAGTGTTTTTCTCACCCAGCCCCTGCCCGAAAATGCCGCCGGGGCCACCCTGCTTTTGCCCCGCAGCTTTGTGGAGGACGGCCTGATGACACAAGCTGAGCAGAACGCGATGTTCAAAGCGGTCGCCGCCAAATACACCGCCGGGCCGCTGTTCATCAAGACCCACCCGCGGGACACCACCGACTACCACGCCCTGTTCCCCGACGCGGTGATCTTAGAGCGCACGATGCCCAGCGAAGTGCTGAACTTCTGCCTTCCCTTCAAATTCGCCCGCGCCGTCACGGTCCAAAGCTTTGTGCTTCGTGCGTTTACTGCGGCGGATGAGAAGATTCTTCTCTCCCTTGAGGAGGCCCAGGCTCTTTTGAATTAAATGTCCGCCCCCCGCTCGCGGGCACCCTGCGCCCGCTCTCTCTTTCTTAACGGCATCCTGCCGTCAGGTCGTCCTTTTTTGTGACCAAAAAAGGATGCGAAAAAAGTCCCGCTGTTGCGAGGCAGCGGACCCCGCCCTAGGGGCTGCACGCCCCTAGGAACCCCGAAGATGAGGTCGGAGAATGCAAAGACTAAAAAACGCAGGAGTGCTGCGTTTTTCTTAACGTCTTTGCATCCTCCTCCGAAACAGCCCCGTTGGGGCTAGATTCCTCTACAATTTTAGACGACTACTATAAAATTGCAGAGCGTTAGAGAGGCCCCCTCTGCGAGGGGGCTCCCGCCGGAGGCGGGTGGGGGAGAGACAGTGCCTTTAGCTGCTACTTCCGTTGGAGGCATGCAAGGGAGAGACAGCAAATCCAGCAGCCGTTAATCCGTAAGTCTGTCTCACCCGCCTGCCGGCGGGGTCTCCCGCTGCGCGGCTGTGATTCTGCGTCCGCCAATTCCAGAGTCTCATTCTCTATCTCACCCAAGGAGGACCCCATGCGCACCTACAACCCACGCAACATTCCTCTTGCGCGGCATCTGCGCAAGAACATGACACCGTGGGAGCGCAAACTTTGGTATAACTATCTCCGCAACTGTCCTGTGCGATTTCAGCGTCAAAAGGCCATTGGCGGCTACATTGCCGATTTCTACTGTGCCAGCGCCCGCCTTATCGTTGAATTGGACGATTCCAAGCATTATACGCCGGAACAACAGCAGGCCGATGCCCGCCGCACTGCGTATTTTACCGCCAACCATCTTACCGTATTACGCTTCACCAATCTGGATATAGATAAAAATTTTCCCGGCGTATGCCAGACAATTGGCAGCGCCCTGCAAAGCGAGGTATCTTTATGAAAACAATCGCTGTGATCCCTGCCCGTTATGCAAGCACCCGTATGCCCGGCAAGCCGCTGGCGGATGTGCTGGGCAAACCCATGATCTGGTGGGTCTACCAGGCCGCCAAAGCCTGCCCCAAGCTGGACGACGTCCTCATCGCTACCGATGACGAGCGCATTGCCGATGCCTGCAAGACCTACGGCATGCGCTATCTGATGACCAGCCCCGACCACGATACCCCTACCGGCCGCATCTGGGAGGTCAGCACCGTCGAGGATGCCGACCTTTACCTGCAGCTGATGGGCGACGAGCCGCTGGTCAACCCCGCCGCCTTTGACCTCATCCTGCCGGATACCCTGCCCGAGGACCCCTGCTACGTCGCCGTCCTCACCAACATTATGGAGCATCCCGCCGACGTCATCGACTTCTCCAACCAGAAGGTCGTCACCAATGCGGCGCGGGAGATCCTGCTCATCTCCCGCAGCCCCATCCCCTACCCGAAAGGCACCCTCGACTTCGAGTACGAGAAGGTCACCGGCATCCAGCTGTACAGCAAGCAGGCGCTGGCGTTCTACCACGCCACCCCCAAATCCATCCTGGAAAAAGCCGAAGAAAACGATATGATGCGTTTTATTGAGAACGGCCACAAGGTCCACGCCATCGTAAGCCCCTACAAGACCGTCAGCGTGGACACCCCCAAGGATCTGGCCCTTGTCAACACGATTTTAAAGGAGAAACAGCATGGCTGATGTAAAACTGCTGGATTGCACCCTGCGTGACGGCGGTTATATCAACGATTGGCACTGGGGCCTTGGCTCCGCCCGCCGCATCATCCAATCCCTGACCCGTGCCGGCACCGACATCGTCGAGGTCGGCTTCCTGCGCAATGTGGACGGCTACGACCCCGACGTCACCGTCTGCAACACCATCGAGGAGCTGAACCGCCTGCTGCCGCCGGAATCCCAGCGCGGCCACACCATCTACTCCGGCATGGCCATGCGCTCCAACTACGACATCTCGAAGCTCTCCCCCTATGACGGCCACGGCATCGAGGTCATCCGCATCACCGCCCATGACTACGACATCCGCGACGGCATGGACTTTGCCCGCGAGGTCAAGGCCCGGGGCTACAAGCTGTCCATCAACCCCATCAACATTATGGGCTACGCCGACAAGGACCTGCTGTGGATCTTTGACCAGGTCAACGCCATCCACCCGTGGCAGTTCTCCATTGTGGATACTTTCGGCAGCATGCGCCGCCGGGATTTAGAGCGCATCGTCAGCCTCGCTGACCATAACCTCGCCCCGGACATCCGCTTAGGCCTCCATCTGCATGAAAATATGGCATTAAGCTTCTGCCTGGCGCAGGAGTTTCTCGATAAGCCGCTGCTGCGGGACAAGACCGTGGACGGCAGCCTGAACGGCATGGGCCGCACCCCCGGCAACCTGCCCATCGAGCTGGTGGCCGATTACTGCAACGAAAACCTCAACACCCACTACGATCTGGATGAGATCATGGACGCCATCCAGGACCACATTGCCCCCATCAAGGGCGAAAGCGCCTGGGGCTATTCCCCGGCCTACTTCCTGTCCGCCCGGTTCAATCTGCACCGCAATTACGCCGAGCATTACCTCCACAAGGGCGACCTGACCAACCGGGACATCAACCACCTGCTGGCGGCCATCGACCCCGGCAAAAAGACCGCCTTCGACGCTGCCTACGCGGACAAGCTCTACACCGAGTACAAGAACCGCCGCATCGACGACGAAGCTGCCCTCGCCGCCCTGCACACTGCCTTTGCGGGCAAGCGGGTGCTGATCCTGGCCCCCGGTGCCACCCTGGCTGCCGAGGAAGGCCGCGCCGCTGTGGCGGCCGCCGATGCCGACGTAACCATTTCGGCCAACTTTGTGCCGGACTTTGTAAAGCCGGACTATGCGTTTTTCACCAACGCCAAGCGGTTTGACGAAAGCGCCGCCTACCCCTGCCCGCTGATTCTGACCAGCAACCTGCGCGCTGCTGCCGATGCCACCGTCGTCAACTACGACCGGCTTTCCGGCACCGATGCCCAGGGCGGCAACAGTGTGCTGATGCTGCTGCGGCTGCTGCGCCTGTGCAATGCAGCTGAAGTGTTGCTGGCGGGCGCCGACGGCTACCGTCCCGGCACCGCCGCCTACGCGGACACGGGCCTGCACACCCACACGGGGCGCGGCGCCGCCTACAACGCTCAGCTGGCCGGGGCCATCCGCGCCGCCGGGCTGCCGGTGCGCTTCATCACCCCCAGCGAATACGAAAGGGCGTAATTTATGATCCGTTTACTGGTGCTGGACGTGGACGGCACACTGACTGACGGCGGCATTTACTACGATTCCACCGGCAACGAGCTGAAAAAGTTCGGCGTGAAAGACGGCGCCGGGCTGGTGCTGGCCCGTACCGCAGGCATCCGCGTGATGATCTGCACCGGGCGCGAGTGCGAAGCCGTCCGCCGCCGCGCTGCCGACCTGAAGATCACCGATATTTACCAGAACGTCCCCCACAAGGCGGACTTTTTGCAGAAATTTTTTGCCGAAAACGGCTATGCCCGCGAGGAGATCGCCTACTGCGGCGACGACCTGAACGACCTGGCTGCCATGGCGCTGTGCGGCTTTGTGGCCTGCCCGGCGGATGCCGCGCCCGAAGTAAAGGCCCGCGCCGACTACCAGTGTCCCCAGCGCGGCGGCGAAGGTGCCGTTCGCGGTGCGGTCGAGCACATCCTGCGCACCGACGGCCGTTGGCACGATGCCGTTAAAGCGGCGTTTCACGTAGACGTGTAATTTCGGCCACCCTTTAAAAGGCCCCCTTGTGCAAAGGGAGGCTCTCTCATCTCTACTATCCGGAGGCCCCCATGCCCCAACCCAACACCAAAACCAAATATCGCCCGCTCCCGGCCGCGCTCCTTACGCTGGTGATCCTGCTGGCATCTACCCTGCTCATCTGGCTGGCCGTCGTGCGCCCCCAGCTGGGCAAGGGCCGTACCGAGACCCTTTGCGATAACTTCGACCGCTCGGAGCTGCTGGCAGACGGCGACACCGCCGCCCAGGTCTTTACCTACGACAAGGCGCTCTACACCATCGGGCTGGAGTTCTACCTGCCCGGCGCCCAGCCGCAGGGTGAGCTGGAAGTGGTCCTGTCCGACGCCGACACCGGCGAGGAACTGGCCCGCTCCACCGGCGTGATGCAAAACATCATTCCGGACCAGTACACCACCCTGGGGCTGGATCCCGTCGTGCCCGCCCAGGAGGGCCGCCGCTACCGGCTGTCCATCACGGCGCACTATACCTCGGATGCAATCCTTGCCATCGGCCACAGCAACGGCGTCGCCCTCTGGAAAGAGCAGATGACCCTGAACGGCGAGCCGGTGGATGGCACTTTAGCCATGCAGGTGACCTACCAGCGCATGGGCGGCTACCTGACACGGTTCTTTTTGCTGGCTGGCGGCGCGGCCGCGCTGCTGGCGGCCTTTGCCGTGTATGCCTGCCTCAGCCGCAAAGTATCGCTGCACCGCCTTGTTTTTGTACTGGTGCTGGGCTTTGGCCTCATCTACTCGGTCATTCTGCCGCCCTACGCCGCACCGGATGAAAAGTACCACATCAACCAAAGCTTTACCTTAGCCACCAAGTGGGCCAATATGATCTCCCACGATGACTGGCAGATGGGCCAGGTGCCCACCACCACCAGTTTCCGCCGGGAGACCGACACCGACGAGCTTTTGCAGGACGAAAATACCACCGTCTTCACCTGGCAGGAGTTCACCGACACGCTGTTCACCACCACCGACGCCCCCTACACCAGTCATCAGGAATACCACGAGCTGCAGACTGACCAGAACCCGCTGTTGTATCTGGCCAGCGGCGGTGCGGTGTTCCTTGCGTATCTTTTGCACTTGGGCTTTACCCCGGCGCTGGCGCTGGGGCGGCTGGCAAACCTTATCGTGTTTGCGTTGCTGGCGGCCTTCGCCGTCAAGGCCGCGCCCTGCGGCAAGCGCATCTTTACTGCGGCGGCCCTGCTGCCCATGACGCTGCACCTCGCCGCCAGCTTCAGCCGCGACGCTGTGCTGCTGGGGCTGTGCTTCGGCTTTACGGCCTTATTGCTGGATGCCGTCTACGGCCAGCCCACGCCGAAACGCATGGCCGCACTGGCCGTCGCCGGCATTTTGCTGGCCCCGGGCAAGATGGTCTATCTGCCCCTGGCCGCGCTGTTTGTGCTGGTCCCCGCCGCCGCGCTGGGCCACCACGCCAAAGCGAAAAAGCTGGGCTACCTGGCCGCCTGCCTGGCGCTGGCGCTGGTGTTGAACACCGGCACCCTCACCGGTGCCCTCGGCTCCCCCGCCGCTGACAACGCGGCAGCTGTCACCGAGGAAACCTCCGACGACGCCCGCAGCGCCAAAAACGCCCCGGCTGAGCCGGACGCCTCCTACGAGGAAACCATCTGCGCCGACAATACGATGGAAAACTACGTGCGGCGGTTATACTATTATGCAGCGGACACCCGCGACCCCGCCCAGAGCGAGGTGGACTTCTGGGTGCAGGCCCTCGCTGAGGGGGACGTCACCCCCGCCGTGCTGGGCCAGAGCTTCATTTTCACCACCGACAAGGCCAACAGCTACACCGATGCGCAGGCTTTCTACACCATGGCCTCCTACGCCCTGCTGGGCACCGATGTCACCACCGGCAACGCCGACGCCTACCTGCCCTATTTTGCCGAGGGCGGTGCCATGCAGGCTTACAAGCAGCTGTTTAACCTGCCCACCTGCGTGGAGCGGTTCGCCGCGCTGGGGCTGGACGTAGGCACCATGGACGACCGCATCCCGCTGGACCGCGAGACCGTAGCCGCCGAGGTGGAAGCCACCCGCGCCACCCGCGCCACCCAAAGTGTGACCGATGCCGCCGACGAAGCCACCTACACCCCCGGCTACATCCTGCACCACCTGCCTGCCACCGCCCTGCTGTTTGTGCGCAGCATCGTGCAAAACGGCGACCATTACCTGCGCACGCTGGTAGGCGGCAGCCTAAGCTACTACACGCTGGACCTGGCCTGGTTCTGGGTGGTGGCGCTCTACCTGCTGCTGGCCTATGCGGCGCAGCCCGCCCAAAACGGCAAGCTGCCTACGGGCAGGCTGCGGGGCTTTGGCGCGGCGGCGGCCGTCCTGAGCTGCCTGCTGGCCGTGGCTGGCTGCCTGCTGTGGACTCCCATCCATTACGAGACCCTGTACGGCCTGCAGGGGCGGTATTTCCTGCCCGTGCTGCCCGCCCTGCTGCTGACCTGCCTGCCCCGTCGCCTGGCCGCCGTGCCGGACGAAGCCTCCGCCCAGGCCCGCCTGACCGACGCGCTGGCGCTGGTACAGTGGGGCGTCATCCTCAACATTATGCTGGCGGTCATCGCCCGCTGACACCTGCTTATGACTTTCTGCTTTTTCACAACCCAATATCTGCCCACTCCCGGCGGGGTCGAGCGGTACACCTGGAACCTGGCGCGCCGATGCCTGGCTGCCGGGCACCGGGCGCTGGTGGTCACCAGCAGCCTGCCCGGTCTGCCCGCGCGGGAAACGGACGCCGACGGCATCGAGATCTGGCGCTTGCCCGCCTGGCCGGTGATGAATGGCCGGTTTCCGGTCCTCAAGCCCCACCCGCCCGCAGCGGACCTGTGGGCGCAGGGCATCGACTTTGCCGTCATCCAGACCCGCATGTACACCCAAAGCGTCTGGGCCGCGCGGCAGTGCAAGCGCCGGGGCATCCCCGCGCTGGTGCTGGACCACTCCACCGGCTATATGATGCACGGCGGCGCGGCGGGCCTTGCGGGCAAAATGTACGAGCACCTGGCCTGCAACATTATCAAAGCCTGCGGGTTCCCCTTCTACGGCGTCTCCGGCGATGTCTGCAGCTGGCTGCGCACCTTCGGCATCACCGCCGCTGGCCGCCTGCCCAACGCCGTGGACCCGGCAGAACTAGCCCAACTGGCCAGCGACCACCCCCGCGACTTCCGGGCAGAATTCGATCTCGCCCCCGCCACCCCCATCATAGCCTTTGTGGGGCGGCTCATCCCCGAAAAGGGCGCGGCCAAGCTGGCCGAAGCCGTGCGGCAGCTAAACCAAAACGGCACGTCCTGCGCCCTTTTCATCGCCGGCACCGGCCCCGAGGAAAACGCCCTGCGCCAGCTCGGCACCCCCATCTACGCGCTGGGTGCCCTGCCCCACCCGCAGATCGTCCAGCTGTTAACGCAGGCCAATTGCTATTGCCTGCCGACGGAGTACGCCGAGGGCTTCCCCACCACGTTATTAGAAGCCGCCGCCTGCCGCTGCCCCATCGTCACCACCCACACGGCGGGCACCGGCGAGCTGCTGCCCGATGGGACCTACGCTGCCTACTTGGAAAGCACCGCCCCTGCCGCGCTGGCCGCGGCCCTGCAGGCGGTCCTGGCAGATCCCGACGCCGCCCGCACCCGGGCCGACGCCGCTTACACCAACCTGTGCGCCCACTTTACATGGCAGGCCGTCTTTGCTACAATGGAGAAAACCGCGGCCCAAGCAGCCAAAAGGAGCTAAGATGTCTAAATTACTCATCGTCATCCCCGCTTATAATGAGGAAGAAAGCATCGTTTCCGTGGTCGAGGAACTGACCACCCACTACCCCCAGTACGATTATGTCGTCGTCAACGATGGCAGCCGCGACAAGACCGCCGCCGTCTGCCGCGCCCACGGCTACCGGCTCATCGATCTGCCGGTCAACCTGGGGCTGGCGGGTGCGTTCCAGACCGGCCTGCGCTATGCGGCCGAGAACGACTACGACTGCGCCATGCAGCTGGACGCCGACGGCCAGCATAAGCCGGAGTTCATTGCCCCCATGCTGGAGGCGCTGGAGGAGGGCAACGACATCGTCATCGGCAGCCGGTTCCTGACCGTGAAAAAGCCCAAGACCCTGCGCATGCTGGGCAGCTACATCATCAGCTGGTCCATCCGGCTCTCCACCGGCCGCGCCATCTGCGACCCCACCAGCGGCATGCGGATATTCAACCGCCGCCTGATGCAGGAGTTTGCCCAAAACCTGAACTACGGTCCCGAGCCGGACACCATCAGCTACCTGATCAAAAACGGCGCCAAAGTCAAGGAAGTGCAGGTGGAAATGGGCGAGCGCACCGCCGGCCAGAGCTACCTGACGTTCTGGCGCAGCGTGCAGTATATGGTCAAAATGTCCATCTCCATCTTGCTGATCCAGTGGTTCCGCAAGCGCGACACCACGACCCCGTATCCCGAAAGGAGCCTGTAAAAATGTTCGACCAAACGCTTATCCGCATCTGCCTGATCTTCGGCAGCCTGGTCACAGCGTGGTACATCCTGCGCCGCGTGCGCCAGGCAAAAGTCCAGATCGAGGATACGATCTTCTGGCTGCTGTTCAGCGCCGCTTTGCTGATTTTGGCCATCTTCCCCGGCATCGCCTACTGGGCCGCCAACCTGCTGGGCTTCATGAGCCCCATCAACTTTGTGTATGTGGTCATCATCTTTTTGCTGCTGGCCAAGCAGTTCTTCATGTCCATCCGCCTCAGCCAGCTGGACAGCAAAGTCCGCATCCTGACCGAGCAGGTCGCCCTCAACGAGGAAAAAGTCGAGCGGGAAAAATTAGATTTGTAATACAACCGCATCTATGCTATAATGTATTATTAGACAACACGAAGAAAGAAGGTTTCAGCCATGGCTTATACCCCGAAACTGACCTATAAAGGCCGCCCGCTGGTGCGCTGCGGCAACGATATCTACTACGGCTCGATGAGCGATCCCTACGTAGTGTACCTGCAGGTGCTCAGCACCATCAAAGAGAACGGCGTCGACGTGGCCGATAAGGTTCACATCGTCCTGCTTTCCACAGACGACACCAAGCCCCTGCCGGAGCGCATCGTCCGCCAGGCCAACAAGGTGGGCCTATACAACGCCCTGTCCTTCGGTGACATCATGCTGCAGGGCGCACTGCAGAAAAAGTAATTTTTCACCATACCAACAACAAAAGAGCCTGTCTCCTTCCCCGAGACAGGCTCTTTTCTTATCCTGCAACAGCTCAGTAGATCGGCCACCCGTGCAGATACTGCCAGGTATACACCACGCTCACCATCACCTGCACCGCCAGCACCCCGCAGGTCAGCCGGGGGCGGTCCTGCAGCAGCAGCGCCAGTGCCACCGGCAGGCAGAACAGCCCCACTGCGTACCGCGGGGCGCTCAACAGCCAGGTCGCGCCCATCGTCACGGCCAGGTAGGCCAGGCCAAACCCCAGCCAGGCCGCAGGCAGCCGCCGCACAGAAGCCGCCAGCAGCCCCAGCGCCAACAGGATGCAGAGTATCGCCGCCAGGCAGATGCCAACCGCCGCCTTGCGGTTATCCTCCCACCAACTGGCCATATAGTCCAAATGGTAGCGCACAGTATTGGTAAACAGGCCCAGTTTTTGGCCCCAGTGCTCCCACTGGTATACGCTGTACTGGTTCCAGTGGCCATACACAGCCTGGTTCAGCCCAAAGTACAGCCCCAGCCCCGCCGCCGGGGCCAGCATAGCCGGGATACTTGCCAGCGCGGGCCGCTTTCCCCGGCGCCATGCGGCCGCCAGTTCCAGCGCCGCCAGCCCCAGCAGCAGTCCGCCGGGGGCGCGGCACAACCCGGCCAGCACACCCAGCATCGCACAGCGGCCCCACTGCCGCCGATCCCACGCTAGCACGTAGCGCACAGTCACCAGCAAAAACAGACTTTCGGTCATCGGCACGGCAAAAAATACAGCCGCCGGGCTGGCCATCAGCAGGGCCAGCGTCAGCACCGCCTGGCGCTCGCCCCAGCGGCGGCTGACCAGCGTGTACAGCGACACCGCCGCCCCGGCAAACAGCGGCCCCTGCACGGCCAGCCCCAACAGCGGATAGCTGCCTCCCACCAGCAAATGCACGACCCGAAGCAGCGCCGGGAACAACGGAAAGAACACGATCATCAATTCCTGCTCCGCAAACGCGCCGCCGGTGCCGTAGCCGTACTGCGCCAGGTCGATGTAATGCCGCGCGTCGGTGTTGCCGTAAAACTGCCACTCCATGGCCTGGGCCAGCCCCACGCCGGGGTTGTTTGCCTGCGCCGCATGGCAGAACACCAGCTGCAGTACGCACACAAACAACAGCCCGGCCAGCGCCGCCATGGCCTTGCTGCTGCGGGGCGGCTCACCGCCAACAGCCGCAGTATCCGCCATCTGCGGCCGCAGCGTGCGCACCACGCACCACGCCGCGCCCCACACAAACAGTGCCGCCGCCAAAGCGGGCAGCACAAGTTTTGCCGCCGTCAGCATCCGCCCCACCTCCTTTGCATACCAAAAAGGCCCGGTGTTTCCACCGGGCCGCATCGTTTTTACTTACTGGTCGTTATCCTCGGGCTGCTCGTCCTCGGTGCCTTCCAGCTCAATGTCAAAAGAGGCATTGCAGTAGGGGCAGACCAGCTCCTGGGTCTGATCCAGCAGGGTCTCCTCGTCCACAGTGGAGACTTTGCCGCAGTTGGGGCAGGTGACCTCGTACAGGCCCTCGTCGCTGTCCTCTTCGGCGTCGTCGTCCTCGTCATCGTCGGCGTACAGGTCGCTCACGATGTCGTCCACATCCTGGTCCAGGGTCTCCAGCTCATCGTAGACCTGGTCCAGGGCGTTGTCATGCTCGACCACCTGGGCAGCCATCTCTTCCAGCAGGTCCATCATGGCGGCAATGACCTTGCCGTTCTTGCTGGCGGGGTCAAACTCCATACCGGTCATCAGGCCGCGGATGTAGGCAGCCTTTGCATTCAAGTCCATAGCCATAATAGAAATCCTCCGTTCAAAAAATGCCGGGCGCGGCGGTATGCCAGGCCCGGCTTGTGGAACAAAATCAGTTCACGCGCTCCATATACTCGCCGGTGCGGGTATCGATGCGGATCTTGTCGCCCTCGTTGATGAACAGGGGCACGCGGATCTCAGCGCCGGTCTCGACGGTGGCGGGCTTCAGGGTGTTGGTGGCGGTGTTGCCCTTGACACCCGGCTCGGTAGCGGTGACTTCCAGCTCAACAAAGTTGGGGATCTCAACGCTGAAAACCTTGCCCTTGTAGCTCAGCAGCTTGCAGGTATCGTTCTCCTTGCAGAACTTGAAGTTGTCGGGCACATCGGCAGCGCCAACGGGGATGTCGTCGTAGGTCTCAACATCCATGAAGTGGTACAGATCGCCATCCTCGTAGGAGTAGGTGACCTCTTTGCGCTCGATGAAAGCCTGAGGGAACTTAGCGGTGGGGTTGTAGCTGGTCTCAACGACAGAGCCGGTGATGACGTTCTTGGTCTTGGTGCGCACGAAAGCAGCGCCCTTGCCGGGCTTGACGTGCTGGAACTCAACGACCTGAAGGACCTGGCCGTCCTGCTCAAAGGTGACGCCGTTGCGGAATTCGCCTGCAGAAATCATATAAAAATTCCTCCATAAATTACAAAATACATACCTGTATTTATTTTACAGGATACAATGGACTTTTTCAAGCCCTGAGCCGATTTTTTTGCGCGAAATTTGGTATTTTTTCTTTGGACAGCTCCACACAATCCCCGTCTGACGGCTTGAGCACCGCTCCGGCGGCTGCAACACGCCATCTGCGTTGCAAAAATGCTCGAGAATACACAAAGTATTCTCTGCGCTTTTTGCTTAGCAGCTGGCATGTTTCGCTCGTCGTATCGGTACTCAGGATTATGTGTCACTGTCCTAGTCTCTTATAACGCGGCATACGTTTTCGCCAGTTCCGCCGCATCCTCGGCCTGGGTGCCCGCACTTTCGCAGATGATGGTGGGGGTCAGCCCGCGCTCTTTCAGCAGTGCCAGCAGTGGTGCATGGGGCGGGCCGTACTCGGTATCGGCAAAGGTCAGGTGGCACTTCTCGCCGCCCTTGGTGTAGGCGATGCGGGAGAAATGGGCGTGGAACTGCTTTGCCCGCTCATCCCCCAGCCCGGCCTGCAGCGTGTCCAGCAGGGCGGCGTAGTCGGCGGCTGCGGTGCCCTCGGCAAACTGAGTGCCCAGGCTGCGGGCGTACAGGTGGCCAAAATCGATGCAGGGCGTGATGCGCTCATCCACGCCGCACAGGGCCAGCACCTCGTCCAGCGTGCCCAGCTGGTTCACCTTGCCCATCGTCTCGGGGCAGAGGATGCAATCCCCGTAGCCCGCCTCATCGCAGGCTTTCACAGCGCGCGCCATCGTGTCCAGCGCCTTTTCCAGCGCTTCTTCGCGGCTCTGCTTGCCGCAGGAGCCGGAGTGGAAGATGACCCGCTTACCGCCCAGCGCCTTGACCAGTGCGCAGCTTTGCAGCAGATAGTCGATGCTGTGCAGCCGCTTGTCCTCCTCGAGGCTGGACATGCTGATATAGTAGGGCGCGTGCACCGAGAGGGCGATGCACCGCGCGGCGCAGGCTTCGCCCAAAGCATGTGCCTTGTCGTGGGCCAGCCGCACGCCGCGGCCGCACTGGTATTCAAAGGCGGTCAGGCCAAAACCGGCTGTGTAGGCGGCGATGGCGGCGGGGTCAAACTTTTTGACGGTGTAGCTGTCCGCCAGGCCGGCCGTGCCAAAACGCGGCTCATTCATGCACAGTCCCTCCCTTTTTATAGTATCGGTCCAGCCAGTAGGGTTCATACTTGCGTTTGAGCCGGACAAATTTGTTGCGGTCGCGGGGGGTGCGGGGCAGCAGGTACAGGCAGGGGCAGCCGTACAGCCCGGCAGCCATGCGGTCGGCAAAGATCTGGTCGCCCACCATGGCCATCTGGCTTTTTTTCACGCCCAGACGATGCCGCGCCACCATCAGGCCGATGGTCAGCGGCTTGCAGGCCAGGGGCACCCAATCCAGGCCGATACGCTCGGCAAAAGGGCGCACCCGCTTGGCCGTGTTGTTGGACACGATGGTCAGGCTGATGCCCGCCGCCCGCATCTCGTCCAGCCAGGCCTGCACGGTGGGTTCCAGCACCTGGCTGTTATCCCCAGTCAGCGTATTATCCACATCCAGCACCAGCGCCGTAATGCCGTGCGCTTTCAGATAGTCCGGGTGGATGCACTCAATTTTCCGAAATACGATTTCAGGAGTTAAAATCATAAGCTGCACCTAATTTTTAAAACCCGTCAGCATCGGCGGACATGCGCCGACGATGCTGACACCTCTAGAGCAAAAAGACACATTTTTGTGTCGTCAGGCGCAAAAATGCGCCTTTTGGCGACGGGGTAAGTCCAAGGAAGGGGTTCGGGGTCGCGTCAGCGATGCAAGCCCCAGTGGGGCTTGCAACCGAACGAGCGGTGCCAGCTCTGCTGGCTGGCGGCCATTGTTTTGGCCGCCAAGCGGCAGGAGCGTGGCGCAGCCACAAGCGACGAACCCCTTCTTTGAAGCGTTGCGTCAGCAACGCGCAAGAAAAAAGTGCAGACCCGCGCATTGCGCGGGTCTGCACAGTCGTTCATTGGTAAGAAACCTTACTTAAACTTGCGCTTGCGGGCAGCCTCGGACTTCTTCTTACGCTTAACGGACGGCTTCTCATAAGCCTCGCGCTTGCGAACCTCAGCCAACACGCCGCTGCGAGCAGTGCTGCGCTTAAAACGGCGCAGTGCGCTCTCGAGGGACTCGCCCTCTTTGACACGGATCTCCGACATCTTCTTCCCTCCCTTGACCTGAGACAGGAGTTTGCCGGTCAAAAACATTAACCAGTAACAGCAATTATACTATATAGTTCCCGTCTCTGTCAACACTATTTTTCGCCGAAAAAGGGTCGTTTTTAAATTTTTAACAAATTTTCCGCTTTTCCACAAACTATCAACCACGCAGGGACGTCCACAACCACAAAATGCCGTAAATTACCGGCTGGTGCAGCATGTAAACCAGCAGCGTCCGGCCGCCTATCGCGCACAGCGGCTGCAGCGCCGCCGGTGCCTGCCCCGCGCGCGGCCGCCACAGCCGCGCCAGAAACAGCCCGCACCAGAACAAAAACACCCATGGCAGAATGGGGAAATAATCCGCCGAGCTAAACCGCGTCAGGTCCGGCAGCCCCAGCCAGAACAGGTTGGCATCATACCACCCGGCAGGCAGCGCAGCAATGTGCCACCGTTCAAACCCCAGCCAGCCCCAGGGCAGTTGATTGGTCAGCGCAAACAGCATGGCGCTGCCTATCAGCCCCGGCACAGCGGGTATTTTGTTCAACAGCGGCTTAATCAGGCAGCTCAGCAGCACAGCGGCGGCGTTTAATTGCAGTACACCGAACCAGATGCTCTCCGACGGCATGAACCCCACCGTCACCACGGTCAGCACCGCAGCGCACCCGGCCGCGATCAGCCCATTTTTCAGCGGGCGGCGGGCCAGCGTAAAGCTGTAGCCGGAGAGCAAAATAAAGCTCCAGCAGATATACTGCTGCCACACATGGCACCCCGGCGCGCCGATATTGTACCAGCTGCCGGCATGGCCAAACACATACACCCAATCGTACATCGCGTGGTAGGCCAGCATATTCAACAGCGCCAGCCCCCGCAGCGCATCCAGCTGCCATAAACGTTGTTTTGTCATTGTTTTTTCCTTTACTGCAGCCTCGCAAAGGCTCCCTTGTGTAAAGGGAGCTGTCACCAAAGGTGACTGAGGGATCGTCCCGTTCACCAGGCCATTCGGTCTACACCCGCAAGGCCACAATCCTCCACCGCTTCGCGGAGCCCCCTTTGCACAAGGGAGCCTTTTGGCGTGTTCCTTACAAAATGTTTTTATTTATTCTACCACACCCCACGTCGTCTTGCAATTATTCCGCATTTGCGGTACACTTAGATGGTTAAGGGTAACACGGCATAATTCTAAGTACCGATACGGCGAGCGAGGTGTGCCAGCCGCCGGAGCGGTGCTTAAGCCCATAGGGCGCGAATTGTGCTGGGTTGCCCAAGGGAGTGGTAAATCTATGCAGGACATCCGCTTAATCGGCCTGGATCTGGACGGCACGGTTTTTGACGATGCCAAACACATCAGCCCGCGCAACCTGGCTGCTATCGAGGCCGCCGTACAGGCAGGCATCATTGTGCTGCCCGCCACCGGCCGCACCGCCACCGGCGTACCCCAGGCGTTCACCGGCATCCCCGGCGTACACTACGCGCTGACCTCCAACGGGGCCTCGGTGGTAGACATGCGCACCGGCGAGCATATCGTCGACCAGCCCTTCTCGCTGGAGGATTCGCTGCGGGTCTATGATGCGCTCAAGCCCTTCGGCGGCGTGTTCAGCCTGTTTGTGGGCGGCAAAAGCTACGCCACCAAGGCCGACAACGACCTCATCGACGTGCTGGTGCCGGAAAACCTGCGGGACTACTTCCGCAAGACCCGCATCGAGGTCCCTGACCTGCGCACCGTCCTGCAGGAGAAGGTCGGCCAGGTGGAAAAATTCAGCGTCATGTACCCCAAAGTGGAGCTGCGGGACGAGGCCTGGCGCGCCGTGCTGGCCGCCTGCCCGGACGTAGAGGCCACCACCAGCCTGGGCAGCAACATCGAACTGAACGCCCCCGGCGTTACCAAGGGCAGCGGCCTGCTGGCCCTGGCCGAAAAGCTGGGTCTGCGCCGTGACCAGGTCATGGCCGTGGGCGATTCCGGCAACGACCTTTCGATGATCGAGGATGCCGGTTTGGGCGTAGCCATGGGCAACGCCACGCCGGAGATCCTCGCAGCCGCCGATGCCGTCACTGCGGACAATAACCACGACGGCGTCGCCTTGGCCATCGAGAAATATGCTTTGCATCGTTAAAAATACACATTATAAATCAATGAGGTGTTCCATGAAAAACGTATTGGTCGGGCAGTCGGGCGGTCCCACTGCCGTCATCAACTCCAGCTTGGCAGGCGTCTACGAGACCGCCAAGGCCTGCGGCGCCGAGCACGTCTACGGCATGCAGTACGGCATCGCCGGTGTGCTGGAAGGTAAGCTCGTCGATCTGGACGCGGTCCTTTCCGACAAAATGGACATTGAGCTGCTGAAGCGCACGCCGTCCAGCTTCCTGGGCAGCTGCCGCCACAAGCTGCCCCAGCCCGATGTGGACGAGGCCCCCTTTGTGCAGCTGTTTGACCTGTTCAAGCAGTACGACATCGGTGCCGTGTTCTACATTGGCGGCAACGACTCGATGGATACCATCTCCAAGCTGTCCGCCTACGGCAAGACCATCGGCAGCGAGATCCGCTTCATCGGCGTGCCCAAAACCATCGACAACGACCTGCTGCTGACCGACCACACCCCCGGCTACGGCAGCGCCGCCAAGTACATCGCTACTATTTTAAAGGAAGTCATCTGCGATTCCAGCGTCTACGACCTGCGCAGCGTGACGGTGGCCGAGATCATGGGCCGCCACACCGGCTGGCTGGCCGCTGCCGCCAGCCTGGCCGCCGGCCCGGACTGCAACGGTCCCGACCTGATCCTGCTGCCGGAGCGCCCCTTTGACGAGGAAGCCTTCCTGGCCCGCGTCGCCGAGCTGGAAAAAGAGCGCCACAATGTCATCATTGCCGCCAGCGAAGGCGTCAAAAATAAGGACGGTGTCTTCCTGTGCGACCTGGTCTCCACCGCTGGTCAGCTGGACGCCTTCGGCCACAAGGCCATCCTGAGCGGCACCAGCCGCTACCTGGCCGACCTGATCCGCGTCCGCCTGGGCTGCAAGACCCGCGCCATCGAGTTCTCGACCCTGCAGCGCTGCGCCAGCCACCTGGCCAGCCGCACCGACGTGACCGAGGCCTACCAGGTGGGCGGTGCCGCTGTGGAAGCCGCCGTGCGTGGCGAGACCGCCAAGATGTCCGCCATCAAGCGCCTGAGCGACCAGCCCTACCGCATCGAGACCAAGATGGTCGACGTGACCCAGGTCGCCAACTTTGAGAAGAAGGTCCCCGACGAGTGGATCACCGCCGACGGCATGCACGTCAACGCCAATTTTGAGCGTTACGCCCGCCCCCTGATCCAGGCCGAGCTGACCCCCATCTACATCAACGGTGTGCCGCGGCATATTCATCTGGATTGATTTTGCACTTTGCCCGCCCCTTTTGGGGTGGGCTTTTTCTATTTTCCGTCATACCGCACAATTTCGTCGCAAAAAGTTTATTCACCTTGCCGAAAGTCAACTTTCCTGCGCAATTTTTGCAAGATTTCAGCACTCATTTTGTCCCGCCTCATGGCACAAATATTCCATACTGCGGAATTTTTTTCCATACAGCCCCATCCACCCCGCAAAGTACATTCCGCACTGTGGAACGCAAAGTTATACAAAGATACGTACAAATTTTCGGCAACTCCTGCAATAGAAAAAAAGTGTACTCCATGGTACACTAAGCATGACAATTATCGTGCGCTGCCGGAACGTACCCGCAGCGCAACCCACCCCATGGAAATTGCAGGAGGAGAAACTATGGCAAAAAATGCAATCGTCGGTCAGTCCGGCGGTCCCACTTCGGTCATCAATGCCAGCCTGGCCGGCGTGTATGAGAGCTGCAAGCGCCGCGGTGCCGGCAAGGTCTACGGCATGCTGCACGGCGTGGCGGGTCTGCTGGAGCGCCGCACCTGCGTGCTGGACGAAAAGCTCAAGACCGCCCTGGACATTGAGCTGCTCAAGCGCACGCCGTCCAGCTATCTGGGCAGCTGCCGCTACAAGCTGCCGGATTGGCACACCCCCGAGGGCGAGGCCGTCTACATCCAGCTGTTCGAGATCCTGAAAGAGCTGGACATCGGCTATTTCTTCTACATCGGCGGCAACGACTCGATGGACACCATCGGCAAGCTGGCCGACTACGGCACCCATATCGGCAGCGAGATCCGCTTTATGGGCGTGCCCAAGACCATCGACAACGACCTGATGGTCACTGACCACACCCCCGGCTACGGCAGCGCCGCCAAATATATCGGAGTTGTCATGAAAGAGATCATCCGTGATGCCACGGTGTACGGCACCAAGTACGTCACCATTGTGGAGATCATGGGCCGCAATGCCGGTTGGCTGACCGCCGCCGCTGCCCTGGCCAAGGCCGAGGATTGCGAGGGCGTGGACATGATCTGCCTGCCGGAGGTCCCCTTCAACGTCGATCATTTTGTCGAAAAGATCGAGCGCATGCAGAAAGAGAAGCCCTCCATCGTCATCGCCGTCTCCGAGGGCGTCAAGCTGGAGGACGGCCGCTACGTCTGCGAGCTGGCCGATGATGTCCACGCAGTGGACGCTTTCGGTCACAAGGCCCTGACCGGCACGGCCCGTTTCCTGGCCAACACGGTGGCCCGCCGTCTGGACACCAAGACCCGCTGCATCGAGCTTTCGACCCTGCAGCGCTGCGCCGGCCACCTGACCAGCCGCACCGACATCACCGAGGCGTACCAGGTGGGCGGTGCCGCCGCCAAGGCCGCCTTTGAGGGTCATACCGGCGAGATGGTCGCCCTGGACCGCATCTCCAACGCACCGTACCAGTGCGGCACCAGCCTGCATCCTATCAGTGAGGTCGCCAACCTGGAAAAGAAGGTCCCTCTGGAATGGGTCAATGCCGACCACACCGCCATGACCGACGAGTTCCTGGCCTACGCCCTGCCCCTCGTCCAGGCCGAACTCACCCCCATCTACGTCGAGGGTCTCCCCCACCACATCTACCTGCCCGAAGCGTGAGCTAATCTTACTTTCTTTGAAAAGAAAGTAAGCAAAGAAACTTTAATCAAAATCACATATACATGTGATTTTATAAATAGTCAAAACCTATTTGTAGGGGGCGGCGTCCCCGACGCCCCGCTTGCCCCTTAAATAAAACAACCTGTGTACCGGATCACATTTCCCACGTACACAGGTTATTTTTATTCTATTATATTAAAAGTTCTTTCGGTCCCTTTCTTTCAAGAAAGGAACAAAACCTCCGTCAATAAAATCCAAAGCTCGGTAAAATGTTCAGCAGGTCGGCATGCCAGGCGGCGGTGGGCAGGCCGGAGAGGGCCGGGTAATACCACACAAACAGCACCAGCGCCGCTGCGCACAGCGCAGCGCCCAGGCGCCTGGCCCGGCGCTGATCTTTCGCCATGGCCAGCACCAGTGAAAGCGCCGCCAGACAGAACATCGAACTGGGGAAATAATGGTACAGGAAGGTACACCGGGTCACCAGCATCCAGGGGATCAGCTGCGTGCCGTACAAGATCAGCACCCCAGCCCCCGCGCGGGTGCCCCGGCCCGAAACCTGCCGCCACAGCAGCCACAACAGCGCCGCCAGGCCGCCCAGCCAGATCACCGGCCCAGCCATGCCCGCAATGCTGGCCTTCAGGCCTGCGGGCAGGTATCCGTTGCGGTAATACCACACCGGGCGCAGGCCCAGCAGCCAGGTATACCAGCGGCTCTCAAACGGGTGGGTCGCCTCCAGCGTGGAGTGGTAATTGTACATCGAGACCTGGCACCGCCACCAGTCGGCCAGACCAAAACTGTGGTCGCGCCACCAGTACGGCAGGTAAGATGCAATGTAAATGCACAGCGGCATCACCACATAAAACACTACACCGCCCAAAAATGCGGTGCGGAACTCCTGGGCAAAGCCCGGCTTGCCCTGCCGCCAGCGGGCGTACAGCACGCCCAGGTACAGCACCGCCAGCCCGGCCCCGGCGTAAATGCCGGTCCACTTGGATGCGCAGCCCAGGCCAAAGGCCAGCCCGCCCAAAAACATGGGCAGGACGGCGCCGTTCACGCCCACCGTCAGCACCTGCTGGCAGTACCACAGCATAAAGTAAGCCCCCAGCAGGATGAAAAAAGTGCCATAAATATCAATGGTCGCCAACCGGCTTTGGGAGAAGCGCATAAAGTCCAGCGCCAGCAGCACACCTGCCATGGCGGCCGCCCAGGGGCGGCGGGTCAGGCGGCGCACAAAGCACCAGGCCAGCGGCACCAGCAGCACACCAAACAGCGTGCCCGCAAAGCGCCAGCCAAAGGCCGTCATGCCAAACAACGCAATGCCCAGCATGATAAAATCCTTGCCCAGCGGCGGGTGGGTCGTTTCGTACACCGGCAGGCGGTGCAGCTGCTCGTACCCCGTGCGGCCATGGTAGATCTCGTCGAAATACATGCTGTTCAGCTGGCTGATGGCCTCGGGCACGGCGTCCTGCTCATCAAACAGGGCCCCACCACCCGTTACCGGCACCAGCGCGCCGTCCGCATCGCGGAACGCCAGCTCAAACAGCTGCGCGTTTTCCACCGTAATGTGGAAAACTTCGCCCGCGTCGGCGTACAATTCCACCGATGTCCAGCTGAAGCAGGTGCCGTAGTCCAGTTCTTTCTCATAAACGGTCGTGCCTGCAGCGTCGGTCACGGTCATCCGCCCACCGTAGGAGATGCCCGGGTACACCCACAGCGCCGCCGTGTCCCCCTGCAGGGTCACGGATTCGGTCAGGGTCGTGTCGGCGGCATCCAGCGGGCTCTGCGGCGCGGTAAGGCTGCCCAGGTACGTAAAGCTTACCACAGCAGTCGCCGCCGTCAGCGCCAGCATGGCCAGCAGCTCTTTTCGCTGCCACTTGGGCTGGGGGGCCGGTATTGCGGGGAGTGCCGCCTCCTCCGCCTTGCGGGCGGGCAGCGGCAGAGCGTGGTCGTGAACCACAATATCCCACACCGCAAACAGCAGCAGCACAAAACAGACCGTCTCGGCCAAGCCGACCAAAATCGCCACGCTGGAGCTGGTCGCGCTGGTCAGCCATTCGTCATCGGAGCCGGTCAGGCTGTAAACGGTGCTTAAATTCAAGAACCCCGTCAGCGACATGCCAAAGCCTGCCGCGTAGAGGCGGATATCATCCCAGTGCGCGGCAGCCAGCAGGGTCAGCAGTACGCCGGGCACCATGTAGCGCTCGTGCATGCAGTGAGCCAGCGTAAAAATGCCCAACCCATAATAGGCCGCCAGCAGCAGCGGCGAGAAGCGGCCCTCCCGCACGCTGTGCGCCGCCAGGTACACCAACCCCAGCGTGACCAGCAAAATGTTGAAAAAGCCCAGCTGTTTCCAGGTGATGCCCAGCAGCACGGTGTTGTCCAGCGGTGCCCAGTTGCCCCCCAGCGCCGCCAGCCAGTTAAAACCGTTGATGGTGGCGTAGGGGTAACTTGCCGCTGTACCGGCATATTTCTCCAGCAGCTTCGGCAGCAAATTGGTCAGGCCAAAGTAAGGCAGGCCCAGCGCCAGCGGCGGGAACAGCGCCAGCGCCGCACCGCCGAAGCAGCGCAAAAACGCGCGGAAGCGGTTTTCTTCCTGCACGATGGCCGCCAAAAAACACACGGCCAGCACCGGCCCAAACAGCAGCGCCTGGGGCTTAATGGCCAGCGCCACGCCGTACAGCACCGCCGCGGGCAGGTAGCGTCGTTTTTCCAGCAGATAAAAGCATAGCAGCAGCGGCAGGGCAAACGCCCCGTCGATCTGCTTCCACACCGCTGTGTCAAACAGCAGCAGCGGGTCAAAGGCTACAAAGGCGGCCAGCAGCAGCGGCAGGCGGCTTTCGGGCAGCTTTTCCCGGCCAATATGCCACACCAGCGCGGCGGCGGCGCAATCGCACAGGCTGGGCACCACGGCCAGCAGCACGTAGGTCATCCCGGCCTCGTAGGGTATGGCAAAAATTTGGCGTACAAGCGCCACAAAGCCAAGCACAAACAGGTAGCCGGGCGGGTAGTCGGCAAAATAGCCCCCGCTGTAAAAACCGGCGGGACCGTCGGCCAGCAGCTTTTCGCCCCAGGCCACAAAGCAGCTCATATCGTAGGGGTAGCCCTCGGTCACCCCAGCCAGGATCACACGCAGCACAAAAGCGCCCCCCAGCACCAGCCAGAGAGCGCTATTGTTCTGTTTTTGGCGTTGAATCGTCATAACAGCAAATCAATTACAAATTACAGCTTGGCGATCTTCGGTCCCTGGGCAGTGTCGGTCACGCTCCAGCCCATCTCGGTCAGCTGGGCGCGGATCGCATCGGCGCGGCCCCAGTCCTTGGCCTTCTTGGCAGCGGCGCGCTCCTCCACCAGGGCTGTCACCTCAGCGGGGATAGCGTCGGTCTTTTTGCGGTTGTACAGCAGGCCCAGCACGCCTGTCAGCTCATCAAAGGTCTTGGCGGCGGTCTCCAGCGTGGCCTTGTCGGAGGCATCGGACAGGGTGTTGATGTCCTTGACCAGGTCAAAGATGGCGGCCAGCGCATCGGGGGTGTTCAGGTCGTCGTCCATAGCGGTCTTAAACTTGGTGCGGGCTTCCTCACACTTGGCGGCCAGGGCGGTGTCCGTGCCGTGGGCATGCTCAATGGCAAAGTCCAGGTTGTCGCGGCAGGTGTACATGCGCTCCAGACTGTTCTTGCAGCTCTCGATCAGGTCGACGGTATAGTTCAGCGGCATGCGGTAACCAGCCGTCAGCATAAAGTAGCGGATAGGCTCGTAGCCGTACTTATCGGCAATTTCACGCACAGTGAAGAAGTTGTTGGCGCTCTTGGACATCTTCTCGTTGTTGATGTTCAGGAAGCCGTTGTGCATCCAGTAGCGGCTGAAGGTGCAGCCGTTGGCGCACTCGCTCTGGGCGATCTCGTTCTCGTGATGGGGGAAGATCAGGTCCTGACCGCCGGCATGCAGGTCGATGGTCTCGCCCAGGTGCTTGCGGGCCATGGCGCTGCACTCAATGTGCCAGCCGGGGCGGCCGTGGCCCCAGGGGCTTTCCCAGTAGGGCTCGCCAGGCTTGGCGGCCTTCCAGACGGCGAAATCCGCAGAATCTTCCTTCAAATCGTCATCCATCTGGCTGCGCAGGGCGCGGTTACCGCTCTCCAGGTCATCCAGATTCAGGTGGCTCAGCTTGCCGTAGCCGGGGTCAGACTTCACGCGGAAGTACACGTCGCCGTTGCGGGCCACGTAAGCATGGCCGGAGTCGACCAGGTCCTTGACGATGTGGATGATCTCACCGATATGCTCGGTAGCGCGGGGGCGCACGGTAGGCGCCTTGACATTCAGACCGTCAGAGTCTTTGATGTACTCGGCCTCAAACTTGCGGGCCACCTCCTGCATGCTGGTGCCCTCTTCCTGGCCTTTTTTAATCAGCTTATCGTCAATATCGGTGATGTTGGAAACATAATAGACCTTATTGCCGCAATATTCCAGATAGCGGCGCAGGGTGTCAAACACGATCATCGGGCGGGCATTGCCGATGTGGATGTAGTTATAAACCGTAGGGCCGCAGACGTAGATACGGTATTCACCGGGAGTCTGCGGAACAAATTCCTCTTTCTGGCGGGACATGGTGTTAAAGATCTGCATGATACACTTTCCTCTCTCAAAAAGGTTTCCTTGGTTTCTATTATAGCCGCCGCAGCGGGCGGTTGCAAGACTTAAGTTGCTTTTATAAGCAGGGTGCGCCGAATGGGCATAACTTTTTGCCCGCAGGAAAGGCGCTTTTCCGCAGCCATCCTGACGGATTGCAAGGGAAAGCAACGCAGTATGCGAGCAAAAAGGCCACTTAGGCGGTGCGCAATGCTTATGGTAATACCGCACAATTCCCGCCTAACGGCTTAATCACCGCTCCGGCGGCTGCGGCACGGCATCTGCGTTGCCAAAATGCTCGATAAGACATCCAGTATTATCTGCGCTTTTAGCTTAGCAGCTGCCGTACCTCGCTCGCCGTATCGGTACTTAGAATTATGCGGTATTGCCTTATAAAAGTAACTTATTATCCGTTATTTGCAAGCTCTGTTTCCAGCTGGTCCCACACGGCGCTGAAATTGTAGGGGAACTGCTCGTCCTCCTCGGCCAGCCAGCGTCGGTAGGCGTCCAGCTCGGCCACTGCCGGGGCTTTTACGCGGCGGTAGGCCGTGATGGTGTAGCCGTTGCCCATGTCAAATTCCGCCGCCACCTCAAAGCAGTGCAGGGTCTCGACGTTCTCCAAAAAGGCGCTGTTGATCTTCTCGGTATGGTTGCTGGGGTCAAAGGGCGTGCAGGTCAGCACGATCTGTGCCGTAAACAGTTCTTTCGGGAAGGCATCGTTGCCCGGGTTGACCGCACCGTAAGCCAGAATGGAGCGGATGCTCTCGTCCGGCAGGGCCGCCGCGCGGAAGACATCGGCACTGTAGGTCAGGCCGTGGCAGATCATGTAGGCGGAGTTGTCCCCTTCGCAGTTTTCCCGCAGGAAGTCGTTCACCTCAGCAATCTGGGCCATATCGGTGCGCTCGTTATCGATGGTGAAAAACAGGCCGCTGTACCACGCGCCGGGCAGCTTGATAGGCATCAGCTGGCTGCACCCCGCAAAGTTGATAGCGCACCCCACGCTGACCAGCGCGGCCAGGGCGCGGCGCAGCCATTTGCCGGGCAGGTTCGCCGCCAGCAGAGCCAGCATGTACAGCCCCAGCAGGTAAAACGGCGCCACCGCCAGTGATTGGTGGTCATCCATGTTCTGCACTTTGGTCACGAGAAAGACGGTGAGCACCGAACCAACGGCCGATAATACAGTTAGAAATCTTGTTTGTTTTTTATACAGTGCGTACAAAATCCCGATTACAAACAAAATCCCGATGAAATACCCCAGGTAGACCCGCTGGTGGTCCAGCTCGGCCAAAAAGCCGCCGGTCTGGTAGGTGGCGTAGCGGTCGCTATAGTCGGCCTTTACGATGCGCCAGAACATGGGCACCAGCGGCACGCCCACGCAAATCAGCGATGTAACAGCAAATTTCACAAAACAAAGGGCTGCTGTCCCCTGCTTTTGCAATGCTGCCCGTACCAGCACCCACACGCCGTACAGTACAAAAAAGGCTGCCACGGTAAACATGTAGCTGCGGCGGGTCAGCATCAACAGGCCGGTAAAGGCAGCCATGCTCACCAGCCGCGCCGGGGCAGGGGCTGAGAAATCATACCCGATGCCCAGTGCCAGCAGCATCAGCGCAAAGGCCACACCCAGCAGGTCCGGCATGCCGCGGTACAGCGCAATATGCAAAAGCGGCAGCAGGGTGGTCATGGCCAGGCCCAGCGCGGTGAACAGGCGGGGCGCTTTGGGCCGGCACTGGCGGCGCAGCACCGCCAGCAGCACCCATGCGCTGTAATAGACCAGCGTGGGCACCAAAAGCCCGCACAGCAGCGCAAAGGTGTTGGCCGTGCGCGGCGTAAACATAAAGAACGGCTCGGCCAGCAAATTGATGACCAGCGGCGCGTAATCATTGAACCAGGTCTTATAGATCGTCGAACCTACGCCGGTAAATACGCCGTCTGCAAAGTTGGATTCCAGCCGGATCTGCAGGTTATAGTAGGTGGCATTGTCCCACAGGTACAGGCTTTGCCGCCCCACCATAGCGTGCAGGTAAAAGGCGGCGCTGGCCGCGATGCAGATGGCCAGCACCACGGCGTCGAACTTCGTCAGCCGGGCATCCAGTGCTTTGGCCGCGCGGCGGTAAAGGCACCAGGTGCCCAGCACCGCCGTGCAGGAGAGCAGCAGCAGCCAGACATCCACCGGGTGCCGCCTGCTGCCCAGCATATCAATGCCCTGCAGCGCGGGCACAAAGTGCGCCACGGTGCTGCACACAAATTTAACGGCAAAGATACACAACAGAAGCAGGACGGCCCGCTCTGCACGGGTCATCCTGCCGTAAAAATTATGCAGTTTTGTTTGGAGTGTTGATTTTTGCAAAACAATAGCTCCTTGATGGTTGGATTCAGCCGCTCCCTATTGTAGGGGTCGATGCGAGCATCCGCCCCTGCAGCAGCAAAGGTATTACTTCGCCTGCATAAACAGCTGGCGGTTCTGCCACAGGTAGATGCAGCCGGACAGCAGCGTAGCTGCGCCGCACAGCCAGCACAGCACCACGGTCACCAGGCTGACCACGCCCACATCGGTAGGCCCGGCCAGCGCGGCGGCAAAGTAATAGAAGATGATGGTCAACATCTGCAGCACGGTCTTGACCTTGCCCCACATATTGGCGGCAATCACCGTGCCGGTCTCGGCGGCAATCATCCGCACACCTGCCACCGCAAACTCGCGGAACAAGATCACGGCCAGCACAATGGGCGAGCATACACCATCCACCACCATATAAATAAAGGCGGCGGTGGTCAGGCACTTATCGGCCAGCGGGTCCATGAACTTGCCAAAATCGGTGACCAGATGGTTTTTCCGGGCAATATAACCGTCCAGAAAATCGGTGATGCTGGCCACGGTGAAGATAATGCCCGCTACCAGCGAGAAGGTTGCGTTAAAATCCGCCGTGCCATACTTGGCCAGTGCGGCGAACACCATAAACACCGGTACCAAAACAACACGCATCATTGTAAGTTTATTGGGCAGATTCATACCTTAGTCCTCCAGCTTTTCTTCCACGTAGCCGTACAGGTCGTAAGTGTCAGAGTCAGTGATGGTCACGTTATAGAACGCGCCGGTCTCCAGCGGGGTATCAGCGGGGGTCAGCACGTTGCCGTCGATCTCCGGGCAATCGGCCTTGGAGCGCAGCAGATACATGCCGGTCTCGTCGTCCACACCGTCGCAGACACATTCCAGCGTTTGGCCGACCTTTTCGCCTTCGCGCTCGGCGCTGACTTCGGCCTGCAGTTCCATGATATGGTCCGCACGGCGCTGTTTGGTCTCCTCGTCCAGTTGGCCGTCCATCCTGGCGGCCACAGTGTTTTCCTCGGCCGAGTAGGCAAAGCAGCCCAAGCGGTCAAACTTCATCGTCTTGACAAAGTCGCACAGCTCGGCGTACTGCTCCTCGGTCTCGCCGGGGAAGCCCGCGATCAGCGTGGTGCGCAGCGTGATGCCGGGGATGGCCTTGCGCAGGCGGTGGATGGCGTCCTCAATTTCCTTGCGGCCGCCGCGGCGGTTCATCGCCTTCAGCACGGCATCGTCGCAATGCTGGATGGGCAGGTCCAGGTACGGCACCACCTTGGTGTTGCGGACCAGCGCGGCGATAAATTCATCGGTGATACGTTCAGGATAGGCATACAGCACGCGGATCCAGCGGATGCCGTCGATGGCCTGCAGCTCGTCCAGCAGCTGGCAAACCGCGCCCGGCTTGCCCCAATCCTCGCCATAAGCGGTGGGATCCTGGGCGACCAGAATCAGCTCCTTGACGCCTTCCCCTGCCAGCCAGCGGGCCTCGGCCACGCAATCCTTAATTTCACGGCTGCGCAGCGGGCCGCGGATAAGCGGGATGGCGCAATAGTGGCAGCGGTTGTTGCAGCCCTCGGCAATTTTTAAGTACGCATAGTGGCGCGGGGTGGAGATAACACGGGCACCGCCCAACTGCATATCGGTCTTGGGGCCGTAGCTCTCGATCTGGCCCGCACCGGCAGCGCAAAGGCGGCGCACGATGGCAGGCAGCGCGGCGTTGGAGCCAATGCCGACAACGGCGTCGACCTCGGGGATTTCCTGCACGATCTGCTGCTTATAGCGCTCGGCCAGGCAGCCGGTGACGACGACCTTCAGGTCCGGGTTCTGCTGCTTGTACTGGCAGGCCATCAGAATGTTTTCGATGGCTTCGGCCTTGGCGGACTCGATAAAGCCGCATGTGTTGATGATGATGATGTCTGCTTCGGCCGGGTCCGCCACGGTGGTGTGGCCGTCCTTGATGAGGGCGTGGCAGAAAACGTCGGCGTCCACCTGGTTTTTGGGGCAGCCGAGGGAGATGATCGCAATCTTCATAGAACTTCCTTTATATACAGTATGTTTTTGCGCCGTCAATCCTCCGCCAGCGCGGCGCGGATGACACTGTGGCTGAACCCGCGGCGGGCCAGCGCGGCCGCTACCTGGTCCCGCTTGCCGGCGGCCAGTTTGGCGGCATAGTGCCGCTCCACCAGGGCGCGGGCATTGGCCAGTTCAGGGTCTTCGCCGTCATCGGCTTCGGCATACAGTGCTTCCACGGCTTCGGCAACGGTATCGCGGTCGATACCCTTCGCCGTCAGGTCCAGCAAAATTTCGCGGCGGGATTTCCGCTTGCGCAGCAGCTCCGCGGCACGGCGGCGGGCAAAATCGGCATCGTTCAAAAGGCCCAGTTCCCCGGCGCGCGCCACAGCGTAAGCGGCGCTGTGCTCGTCGAACTTGCGGCAGAGTTTCTGGTACAGTTCCCCCGCCGCATGGTCCCGCAGCGAGAGATAATCCATGGCCTTATCCAGCGCACGGCGGGTGTCGCTCTGCTTGCGCAGATCCTCGATCTGCCATTCTTCCAGCAGGTCTTCCTCGTGCAGGTCAGCCTTGGCAAAGGTATCTGCATCAAGGGAGAAGGCAAACTCGCCGTCAAAAAACAGCGCCATGCGGCCTTTTTTCGTTTCCTTGATTTGTGTCAGCTGGGGCATTATTCATCAACCATGATGTCCAGGTCTACCTCACTGCCGGTGGTCTTGGCAGCGGGGGCGGAGGCTGCGGCAGGGGCTTCCCCATCGGCGGCCGGCTTAACGATTTCCGAGGGGTCCAGCGGCTTCACGGTGCCCTTTTTACCGGCGGCCAGCAGGCGGTCCGCATTGGCACGCACGATCTTCTCGATCTCGTCCGAGATCTCCGGGTGCTCTTTCAGGAAGATCTTGGCGTTATCGCGGCCCTGGCCCAGGCGGACATCGCCGTAGTTGAACCAGGCGCCGCTCTTCTGCACAACGCCCAGCTTGACGCCCAGGTCCAAAATCTCACCGATTTTAGAGATGCCCTCGCCGAACATGATGTCAAACTCAGCCTCGCGGAACGGCGGGGCCACCTTGTTTTTCACGACCTTGGCGCGGGTGCGGTTGCCGATGAAGGCGCCGGTGGAGTCCTTCAGGCCCTCGATACGGCGCACATCGATACGCACGCTGGAGTAGTATTTCAGCGCGCGGCCGCCGGTGGTGACCTCGGGGCTGCCGTAGACCACGCCGACCTTCTCACGCAGCTGGTTGATGAAGATGCAGACGGTGTTCGTCTTGCCGATAACGCCGGTCAGCTTACGCAGAGCCTGGCTCATCAGGCGGGCCTGCAGGCCGACATGGCTGTCGCCCATCTCGCCCTCGATTTCGGCTTTGGGCACCATGGCAGCGACCGAGTCCACGATGATGGCATCGATAGCGCCGGAGCGCACCAGTGCTTCGCAGATCTCCATGGCCTGCTCACCGGTATCCGGCTGGCTGACCAGCAGGCTGTCAATGTCTACGCCCAGCGCGGCGGCGTACACGGGGTCCAGCGCATGCTCAACGTCGATGAACGCGACCTCGCCGCCCATCTTCTGGGCTTCGGCCAGGATGTGCAGAGCCAGCGTAGTTTTACCAGAGGATTCGGGGCCATAGACCTCGATGATACGGCCGCGGGGCACACCGCCGATACCCAGGGCCAGGTCCAGGCCCAGGCTGCCGGTGGGGATGGCGTCGACCTGCATGGCGATGTTGGCGCCCAGCTTCATCACAGCGCCTTTGCCAAACTGTTTTTCGATCTGCGCCAGGGCCGTTTCCAACGCCTGCTTCTTGTCAGAGGCCGGGCCGGGGGTCTTGGGTGTCGTATCTTTTTTTGCTGCCATGGTTTTGCTCTCCTTTTATCTCAAAAACACAATTGCAAGGTAGTACAGGGGTATTATTTCCCAGATGCACCTATTATACACGATTTTCACGCGCAGTACAACTGTTTGTTGTGTTTTAGTAGTACCTTAAACAGGATTTTCAAGCGGTTTTCGGAAAAAAACTACCCGGTCATTGCCGCCTGCATCCTTGCGGCAGGTGCCAGCCTGCCAACCGGCAGCCTTGCCCAGCTCCAGCACAGCCTCGGCCTGGGCGTAGCCGATCTCCAGCACCAGCCAGCCGCCGGGGCGCACCGCATCGTAATACTGGCGCACCAGCACGCGGTAAAAGTCCAGGCCGTCCTCGCCGCCGTCCAGCGCCATGGCCGGCTCCCTGGCGGTCTCGGGCATTAAATTCTGCATCTCGCGGGCCGTCAGGTAAGGCGGATTGGAGATGATGAGGTCGGTGCTCTCCGGCTCGATCTGGGTATAGTAGTTCATCACGTCGCCGCGCTCGGCCTGGGTGGCCTTGCCGCCCAGCGCCGCCACATTGGCGGTCAGGTAGGGCCAGGCGTCGTGGCTCAACTCCACGCAGGTCACCTTGGCACTGGGCACAGCGCGGGCAATGCCCAGGCCCAGGCAGCCGGTACCGGCGCACAGGTCGTAGACGACCGGGGCCTCGCTGTCCTCCAGCAGCTCGATGGCGGTCTCGCAGACGACCTCGCTGTCGGCACGGGGGCAAAGCACGCCGCGGCCGACCTTGAGGGTAAAGTCCAGAAAGTCCCACTCCCCCAGCAGGTATTGCAGGGGTTCGCGGCCCGCGCGGCGCTCGGCCAGCACCTGCAGGCGGGAGGCTTCCTCGGCGGTGGGGCCGTCGTCCAGCCTGTGGTCACGGCCTGTCACAAATGTATACAACTGCGCCGCATCAAAGCGGGCATCGGGCACCCCGGCCATCATCAGCCGGGCACAAAGTTTTTGATAAGCAGCGTTCACCAGCGGGCTTCCTCCTGATTTTCGGGCAGTACCGGGGTCACTGCCGCAATAGCAACTTCGATCATCGAGTCGTCCGGCTCAAAGGTCGTCAACCTCTGCATCCACAGCCCCGGCTGGGATACGATACGGGACAGCACACTGTGGGAGCGGCCGGCCCACTTTAGAATTTCATAGCACACGCCCACTAGCAGCGGGAACATGCACAGCTTGTACACGATGCGCAGACCGGTGCTGGTCCAGGGCAGCACCGCATACAAAAAGATGCTGATGATAATGACCAAGATCATAAAACTGGTGCCGCAGCGGGGATGGAACCGGCTCTGCTTGCGGATGTTTTCCACGGTCAGCGGCAGGCCCGCCTCGTAGCAGGCGATGGTCTTATGCTCGGCGCCGTGGTACTCAAACACGCGGTGCAGTTCCTTCATGCGGGTACACAGGAACATATATAAAAGGAAGATGGCCATTTTCAGCGCACCTTCTAAAATCACGCGCCCCCAGCGGCCCAGCGGGATAAAGCGGATGAGCTGCCCGGTCAAAAAAGTGGGCAGAAAGGTGAACAAAAACAGCGCCAGCGCCACACCGGCAAAGGCAGCGCAGGTCATCAGCACGTTCTGGAACACCGGGCCGGTGTGCTCGTCCAGCCATTTGTCCAGCTTGCTTTCCGGCTCGGCGTCCTCGACGCCCTCCATAGCCACATCGGCGGCGTGCATCAGGTACTTGTAGCCTTTGTACAGGTTCTCGGCCATGTTGCAGATGCCGCGCAGCAGCGGCACTTTGTTGTACCAGCGGGTCACGACCTTATCGTAGGTCAGGTCGATGGTCCCATCCGGCTTGCGCACGGCACAGCAGATCTTCTCGGGGCCGCGCATCATGATGCCTTCCATCAAGGCCTGGCCGCCGACGGAAGTGCGAAATTCATTGGGCATAGTTTCTCCTTGGCCGTTTTATACGGTATAACATTATATTTTCTCGTGCAGATGTTCCTGCCCGGGGTGGTAGACCGGCAGCGTGATGCTGACCGTGGTCCCCTGCCCCAGGGTAGAGGCAATATCCACGCGCCCGCCCAGTGCGGTGATGATCTCATCCACCACTGCCAGACCAATGCCGGAGCCCCGCACCGAGTTTTTGGCTTTGAAAAATTTCTGTTTGACCTTTTCCAGGTCGTCGGGTGCAATGCCGCGGCCCTGGTCGCGCACCGCCGCCGTGACCAAATCCCCCCGCCGGGTCAGCGTGAGGAAGATGGTTCCGTCCGGCTCGGAGTATTTGATGGCGTTGTCCAGGATATTGATGAACACCTGGTGCAGCCGCGCCGGGTCCGCCCACACCGGGTAGGGGTCGGGCGGTTCCTCGTAGACGAAGTGCAGCCCCTCCTGCCGGATGCGGGCCTCCACAAACAGGGCCGCGTCGGTGGCCTCGGCCACCAGATCCAACACCTGGCAGTTCAGTTTGATGCCGTTCTGCAAACGGGAGAAATCCAGCAGTTCTTCCACCATCGTGTACAGGCGGTCGGTCTCGGTACCGATGACCGAAAGCCCGCGCTGGTAGTTCTTATCCGTGGGGTCGTCGATGTTGCCGATGGTCTCGACCCAGCCTTTGATAGAGGTCAGCGGGGTGCGCAGCTCATGGCTGACCGAGGAGATGAACTCATTCTTCAGCCGATCGGTCTCGGCCAGGTCCTCGGCCATCTGGTTGATGGTCTTGCACAGGCGGCCCACCTCGTCGTTATACCGGTTGTCCGGCAGGCGCACCTGCAAATCGCCTTTTGCAATTTTTGTCGCTGTTGCTTCAATTTCCCCCAGCGGCCGCACGATGGAGCGCACAAAAAACAGCCCGCTCCAAATCGTGAACACCAGCACCAGCACACCCACGCCGGTGGCGGCGGTAACGGTGTTCCACCACTGGCGGTCCACCAGCGTCAGGCTGGTGACAAGGCGCATGGCCGCCACATTGCCGGCCGCGTATGGCACCAGCTCGGTCACAGCCATCACCCGTTCGCCCTGGGGCGTGGTGAAGATGTCGTGCCCTTTGCCGCTGGCGGAAGTCTGCGCCGACAGAAAGTCGGTGCCGTCGGTCAGGTCGCGTGTCATGGTGCCGCTGCTGGTGGCCAGGATGACCCCCTGGGCGTCCAGCAGCATAAACTCGAACTTGTCCTTTTCGTCGAACTGCTCGACGGTGCGGCGCAGGGCCTGGCCGCGGCTCTCGGAGGTCTCGTTGGCGTCGCCCGCCGTGCCGGTGGCCTGCAAGCGGCCCGCAATGGTGGAAAAGCGGCTCTCCGCCGCCCGCTGCACACTGCCGTACAGTTCCCGATAATCGGTATAGAGGAACATCACTTCAGCCGCCAGGATCACCAGCACGGTGATCAGCAGGCTGCCCCGCACCCACCGCTTGGTAATGCCGGCTGCCGCCATTGAGGGTTCCTCCTTTCCTGTTCTATGTTATCGCTCGCTTCTAAGGCTTCCTCTGTGAGGGGGCCATTCGCTCACTTACGCATTCCACCGGTATCCATACCCCCACACGGTTAAAATGTGCTGGGGGCTGCTGGGTTCGTCCTCGATCTTCATGCGCAGGCGGCGGATGTTCACATCCACGATCTTCACATCGCCGAAATAATTCTTGCCCCATACGCCTTCCAAGATCTTCTCCCGCACCAGCGCTGTGCCGGGGTTGCGGAAGAACAGCTCCATGATCTGGAACTCCACCTGGGTCAGGTCGATGGCCGTGCCGTTTTTGTACAGCATGCGGCTCTTTTCATCCAGCACAAAGGGGCCGCTGATGAGTTGCTCCTGCTCCCCGGCGGGTTTGGCGGGCACGCCGCCCCGCTTGATGCGGCGGGTCAATGCTTCCAGCCGGGCCACCAGCTCCGACACCGAGAAGGGCTTGGTAATGTAATCGTCCGCACCGATGGACAGCCCGCGGATCTTATCGCTCTCCTGCCCTTTGGCCGACACGATAATGATGCCGATCTCGTTGTTCTCGCGGCGGATCGTCTCGCACAGACTCAAACCGTCCATTCCGGGCAGCATAATGTCCAGCAGGGCGGCGTCGCACTCCTCGCCATGGTGCATCAGTTCTAGGGCGCGCTCTGCACTGGGGGCCTCCACGACCTCCCAGCCGGCCATTTTCAGGTTCAGGGCGACCATTTCGCGGATGCTCGCTTCGTCTTCTACGACCAGAACTCGTTTCATAGCCTATCCTTTCTTTACGCCGTGCCCAACAGCACGGTATTGCTCTTGATATAGTCCATGCTCAAACCGTAGTAGCTTGTCACCATGCGGGCCTGCAGCTGCTGGCTGCCGATGGTGGCGATGCGCTCGTACTCGATGCTTTCCGGCTCGTCTAGGTCCACCACGCGCATCTCACAGTACACAACGGTACCCTCGCGGTTGCAGATCAGCCAGCCGGTGCTGCTCTGGTTGCCCCGGATCATGATGCTGCCGTGCATCGATTCCGGCAATGCCATAAAGAAGTTTTCCTTGCTGTCATACACGCCGAACAGGCTGTTGCCGCCGCTGTTGTTGGCGTAGTCCTTCCACAGCAAAAACACCAGCCGCTTGTCCACCGGGGTCTGCAGGTCGCCGCCGTCATCGATCTCTGCCGGGATGTCCACGGTGCCGTTGCCGTCGATGTCGCGGCTCAGCAGCTCAGTGTGGTAGCGCAGCGTGCTGCGCTGGGGGTCGCTCAGGCCCGGCGGATGGTACGGCTGCAGCGAGCCGGACTCGGCATCATACAGGATAATGTCCGATACCATCGCGTTGCCGTCGGCCCAGGCATCCATCACCAGGTAGGCAGCATCATCCCGGCCAGTGCCCGCGTGCAGGGCCGCGCATCCGTTGTAGCTGCCCGCGCCCAGCGCCAATGTCTGGATGGAGCGGAACTCGCCGTCCACATTGGTCAGCAGTTGCAGGGTTACGCCGCCCATCTCATTTTCCGGCAGGGCCAGCACCAGGTCGGTAGTGTCCTTCTTGCCGGTCAGGTCGGCCAGCAGCAGTTGGGTGTAGCTCTGGCTGATGACGGTGGTGATGTTCTCCCCATCATATTGATACACCACGCAATAGCTGTCGCCCTGGGCGCTGCTGTAGCCGACGACCAGCTGTTGGGACTCGGCGTTTTTCAGGTTGGCAGTGTTGAAGTTTTCTACTTCGCTGGACAGGCCTTCCACCGTGCGGCTGACCCGCCAGCTGTCTTCGCCGCTGGGTTCCAGCACAGCCAGGCAGACGTTGGAGCCGGTGGTGTCGGCAGTATACAGCACAGTGGCTTCGTCCTCACCGTCACCGTCCCAATCGCCAAAGGCAAAGGGCGACAAGAAATCACCGCTGGCCGGGTATTTTAGGGTAGCGCTGCCGCCCAGGTAGCTGTTCAGCGCCTTTTGCAGTGCGCTGCTCTCCCCCGACAACTGCGGTGCCCGCAGCAGGGTCTCCACATCCCCGTAGCTGCTGCACCCGGTGAGGAGGAGGGCCGAAAAGACCAGGGCCAGCGCCAGTTTTTGTTTTGTCTGTTTCATCTGTGCCGCCCTCCCTTTCCGATATTAATACAGAGTATAGTATAGCACATTTACGGCAAAGCCGCAATGCCCAGGAGCATGAGCAGGCAGCCGGCGGCGGCACCTAAAATGCCGGGCAGGCGGTGGGCCGGGGCGAAGGCCGTGGGCAGCAGTTGGGCCAGGGCAACCCAGACCATAATGCCTGCCACCAGCACCATCGTGCCGGTCAAAAATCCGGGTGTGAACAGGCTGCGAAACAAAAACAGCGCCACCAGGGCGCCCGCCGGTTCGGCCAGACCGGAGACCAGTGCCGCCAGTGCGCCTTTGGCCCGGCTGTTGGTGGCATAGGCAAAAGGCACCGCCACTGCCAGACCTTCGGGGATATTGTGCAGGGCAATGGCCAGGGCTGTGCGCAGGCCGAGGGCGGGGTCAGCTGTTCCGGCAAAGAGGGTCAGCACCCCCTCCGGGAAGTTATGCAGCAGCAAGGCCGTGCCGGTTATCAATGCCGTGCGCATAGCTTTGGTGCGAGCGGTGTTCTGGCCGTATTTTGCGGCCAGTTCAGTTTCCTCGGGCAGCAGGCGGCCCAGCAATCCGGCGGTGAGCATACCCAAGGCCAACAGCGTTACGATTGCTCCCCCACAGGGAAGCGGCTGCAGATATCCGCTGTAAAATTCCAGTGCTTCGGGCATCAGATCCGCCAGCGACGCGGTAAGCATTACGCCACCGGCGAAGCCTGCACTGGCGGCAAGCATAGTTTCGCTGGGTTTTGCCAGCGCGGCCAATGCGCCGCCCAAACCTGTTGACAATCCGGCCAAAGTTGTAAGTACGATTGGTGATGCCTGCATATACAATTCCCCCCTTGGGGGACTGTATGCCCTAGATGTAGCGCGTATGCTATAACAAAACACCCCCTGTCCAGCTATGCCGCCAGACAAAGGGTGTTTTATTATTGTATTAAAAGTTCTTTCGGTTCCTTTCTTTCAAGAAAGGAATAAATCCCCCGTAATTAGTACCCGCTGCCCGCCTCACCGGAGGTCAGCAGTTTGACAGCTCGGGAGGTGCCCAGGCGATCGGCGCCGAGGTCGAGGAACTTCTCGATGTCCTCGACGGTGGAGATGCCGCCGGCGGCCTTGATCTTGCAGCGGCCCTTGACATGCTCGGCGAACAGCTCGATGTCATGGAAGGTTGCACCGCCGGTGGAGAAACCGGTGGAAGTCTTGATGAAATCAGCACCGGCCTCGGGCACGATGTCGCACATCTTGATTTTCTCTTCCTCGGTCAGCAGGCAGGTCTCGATAATGACCTTCAGCACCTTGTCACCGACGGCAGCCTTGACGGCAGCAATATCATTGCGCACATCATCGTACTGTTTGTTCTTCAGCCAGCCGATGTTGATGACCATGTCCACCTCGGACGCGCCGTTTTCCACAGCAGTCTTAGCTTCAAAAGCTTTGCTCTTGGTGTCCATAGCGCCCAGAGGGAAGCCGACCACGCAGCAGACCGGCACGCGGCCCGCCATGTACTCGGCCGCCTTGGCAACATAGCAGGTGTTAATGCAGACGGATGCACAATGGTTGGCGATGGCCTCATCGCACAGGGTCTGGATCTGGGGCCAGGTGGCCTCGGGCTTCAGCAGGGTGTGGTCCACCTTGCCAAGCATTTCTTCTTTCGTGTACTTCAACGGAAATTTTCCCCCTTATCGCAATGTTTGCACAGGCGGGCCTGGTGCAGGCCCAGCGCTGCAAAGACGATGGACGTAATGCTGACGGTAGCGCCAATGATACCAAGGATCAAACCAACCAGACGGAACGCATGGCCGCGCACTTTCTGTTTCATAGGGGATGCCTCCTTTTTGGGTCGTAACTTTTTATGTACCAGCCGTTTTGCCTCGTGGGTCAATAACGGATGATGCAGCGCAAATTTTGCCACCTTAAAAACAAGCATGATCTGCTCCTTCGGGTGTAAATTTTACTTCTTTTTAAAAATCAGCACCTTGCTGAAAATGTAGTTGGACAAAATCACGATCACCTGGCTGAACAGCTTGACGCCCATCGCCCACAGCTTGGCATTGGCCACAGCAAAGCCGACGTGGGGGCCCAGCAGGCTGACGCCCGCCCAGATAATGACCTGGTCCATGACCATGGTGGCGATGCGGCAGGATACAAACTGCCCGAACTCCGCCCAGGCCGCTTTACCGGTGTTCTGGCTTTTGAACACAAAGGTGCGGTTCGTCCAATAGGCAAAGAGGATGCAGATGACGTTATCCAGAACATTGCCGATACCGGTGGCAAAAGCCGTGCCCAGTGCCGCCTGGAATACAGCAAAGACCACCAGGTTCAGCAGTGTTGCCAGCCCGCCAAAGAACAGGTAGGCCAAGCCCTCGTAATATTTGTTGATAAGATCTTTGATTTTTTGCATGACGGCTCCCGTTTTGCCCTTTCGCTTGTAGGGGTCGATGCTCGCATTGCGGGGTCGCGCAGCGATCAATGCCCCAGTGGGGCATTGAACCGCACGAGCGGGCCAGCATTGCTGGCTGGCGGGCATCGTTTTGCCCGCTAAGCGGTCCCGCGGGCGGATGCAAGCATCCGCCCCTACAGTTGAGGGTGATTGCCTAATACTAAAAAAGGGGCCTGCCTGTTACTACAGGCAGGCCCCTTAACGGTTGCTTACAGATTATTCAGCATCCTCGGCCTCGTCGAGGCAAGCCTTCATGGACAGGCTGATGCGCTTGCGGTCGAAGTCGACAGCCGTCAGCTTAACGCGGACTTCGTCGCCAACCTTCAGCACGTCAGAAACCTTATTCACGCGCTCATTGCTGATCTCGCTGATGTGAACCAGGCCATCGATACCGGGCATGATGCGGACGAAAGCACCAAACTTGGTGATGGAAACGACGGGAGCGGTGAACTCGGTGCCGACGGGGACCTCATTCTCCAGCTTGACCCAGGGGTTGTCCTCTTCCTTCTTGTAGCCCAGGGAGACCTTCTGGTTCTCGGGATCGTAGCTCTTGACGTAGACTTCGATCTCGTCGCCAACACTGACAACCTCAGAGGGATGCTTGATGTTGGACCAACTCAGCTCGCTGATGTGGCACAGGCCGTCAACGCCGCCGACATCCACGAAAGCGCCGTAAGAGGTCAGGCTCTTAACAACGCCCTTGTACTGCTTGCCGACCTCGACGTTAGCCCAGAACTCCTCACGCTTAGCCTTGTTGGCCTCAGCAGTGACCTTGTTGATGGAGCCGACGATCTTGCGGCCAGCGCACTCGGTGATGACCAGCTGAACGTGCTGGCCAACCAGCTTGGTGTAATCCTCGTCGCGGCGCATGGTAGCCTGAGAGCGGGGAACAAAGACGCGAACGCCCTTGACGTTGACAACAACGCCGCCCTTGTTGGCTTCCATAACGTCACCTTCCATAACGGTGCCGTTCTCAGCAGCCTCGGAAACGTCCTTCATACCCTTCTGGGCCTCGAAACGGACGCGGGAAAGGGTATCGACGCCTTCCTGGTCGTTGGTCTTGATAACGACCAGATCCAGATCGTCGTCTACCTTAACAAGGTCTTCCATCTTAGCGTTGGGGTCATGGCTCATCTCGCGCAGGGTGACAACACCGGTGTGCTTGGAACCATCGATACCGACGACACACTCCGTCGGGGAAACGCTGATGACCTTGGCTTTTACGATTTTACCTGCGTACAGGGGCTTTGCTTCGGATGCAGCGAGCATCTCCTCAAAGCTCATGTCGTCACGGATCTCTTCACTCATACTGTTAAGTACCTCCTCAATTATAGACGAAGGCGTTGAAGCCCCGGCCGTTACGCCCACTGTCACAGCATCTTTCAGCCATGCCGGGTCGAGTTCATCAGCAGTCTCGACGTTGATGGCTACAGCATGCCGTGCAGCGACCTGTAAAAGCTTTTGGGTATTGGAAGAATGATGACCACCAATGACGACCATATGATCGCATTTCTGGCTGAGGTCTTCCGCTTCCTGTTGCCTCGCCCACGTTGCATTACATATTGTATCAAAAATTTCGGCTTTTGTACACTGTTTTTTTAAAAATTCCTTGCACTTTTCCCAGCTTTCCACACGGAAAGTCGTCTGCGCCACCACATAGATAGATTTTTGTTGCAAAAGTTCCGGGAGTGTTTTCTCCAGTTCTTCCAGATTGGCGAAAACTTTCACTTTTCCCTTTGTGTGGCCGACAATCCCCTGCACTTCAGGGTGGCTGGCATCGCCAGCAACCAACAAAAGTGCATGATTTTCGTCTGCCCTCATAGCAATTTTATGGATTTTTGCTACGAACGGGCAGGTAGCATCGTGATACGCCAGGCGGCGTGTGCTTATTTCGTCGTAGACCGTCTGGGGCACGCCGTGGCTGCGGATGACGACCTCGTACCCATCGGGCACGCTGGCCACATCGGGGCAGGTCAGGGCGCCTTTGGCCTCCAGATCCTCCACCACCTGGGGGTTGTGGATCAGCGGGCCGAGGGTGGCCACTTTGTGGCCGTCGGCCAGCAGGTCATAGGTCAGCTTGACTGCGCGGTCCACGCCAAAGCAGAACCCCGCGGTCTTGGCACGGATAATATTCATCGTTATACCTCGTTTTTCAGGTTATGCGCCCTGGGTCTCTCCCTCTGCTGCTTCGGGCAGTGCGGGCTTTTCGGCGGGCTGTGCTGCCTCGGCGGGTTGTGCGGCGGGCTGTGGCTCCCCGGCAGGCTTCGCCTTTTCGGCAGCCTTGGGGGCGGGGTCGTCGGTCTCAACAGTCTCGGCTGCCTGCACGTCAAAAGCGTTGGCTTTCAGCAGGGCTTCCAGCTCGTCCTTCAGGCGGTTCTTCATGCGGCGCAGTTCGGCGATCTTGTGGCTCTGGTCCTTGATCTGCAGGTCAGCGGCGGGGATAGCCTCGCCAAAGACGATGCGCACCTTGCAGAAGAGATGCAGCCGCCCGTCTTTGGTGCCGTAGATGATGCGCACCGGCAGCATATCGGCCCCAGCTGCAGCAGCAATGACGAACGCGCCGCTCTTGATCATGCCCAATTTACCGGTCTTGGTACGGGTGCCCTCGGGGAAGATCATGACGCCGGTGCCGTTTTTGCACTCGTTCGTAATTTTTTCCAGCGTGACGGTGTCGCCCTTGCCGCGCTCGATGGACACCGCGCCCATGCAGCGCAGGAACCACCCAGCTAACGGATTTTTGAACAGTTCCTCTTTGGCCAGGATGCGCAGGCGCTTCCAGTCAAAAATCGTAATGGCGATGAGCACAGGGTCCAGGTTGGCGATATGGTTGGGCGCAATGACGTAGGCACGGCCATCCCGGACGGCTTTCAGGTTTTCGCGGCCGATGACCTGGATGCGGAACACGATGTGCGCCAGCACCCAGACGATGGGCAGCAGGATCCAATACAACAGCATAGCGCGTCCCCCTTAAATATGTGCAAGAATCGTGCGCTTGAGCAGCTCGAAGCTTTCGTCAAAGCCGATGTCGCTGGTGTCCACCAGGATGGCATCGTCGGCCTGCTTCAGCGGGGCGATAGCCCGGTGGGTATCCTGGTAGTCGCGCTGCTGGATGTCGGCCAGCACGGTGGCAAAGTCGGCAGGCTGTCCTTTTTCTTCCAGTTCCTTGCGGCGGCGCTCGGCGCGGGCCTCGGCGCTGGCGGTGAGGAAAATTTTCACGGTAGCGTTGGGCAGCACCACGGTGCCGATGTCCCGGCCATCCATCAGGATGTTCTGGTCCGCAGCCAGCCCGCGCTGGGTGTCCAGCAGAAAGGCGCGCACCGGCGGATGGGCCGACACAGCGGAGGCCGCCATGCCGATGTTCTCGGCGCGGATGGCGTCGCTGACGTCCTCGCCGTTGAGGTAGATGTGCTGGGCGCCGTCCACCAGGCGGATGGCCAGCTTGATTTGGGGCAGCAGCGCCGTTACAGCGGCTTCGTCCTTGGGGTCGACCCCGGCGCGCACGGCGTACAGGCCGATGGAACGGTACATAGCGCCGGTATCCACATAGACGTAGCCGAGATCTTTCGCCAGCCGTTTCGCCAGGCTGGATTTCCCCGCCCCGGAGGGCCCATCAATTGCTACAGAGATCATTTTTATCACCTTTTATAAATAAAATCTTTTTATCAACCGTCCTATGCAGGGGGCGATGCTTGCATCAGCCCCTACATCCACCTCAGGGCAATTTGTAGGGGGCGGCGTCCTCGACGCCCCGCACCTCACATCGCCCTTACCGCTGCCTGCGCGGTGGACCAGGCGATCTGCAAATTGTACCCGCCGGTGCGGGCGTCCACGTCCAGCACCTCGCCGGCAAAGTACAGCCCACTGCACAGCTTGCTGGCCATGGTCTTGGGGTCCACTTCCTTCACGTCCACGCCGCCGGCCGTGACCACGGCGTGTTCCTTGTCGCCCAGGGCCGTGACCGGCACCTGCCAGTGCTTGCACAGCTGCACCAGCGCCAGCTTTTGCTCCTTGGTGATCTGCGCGGCGCGGGTCGCGGGGTCGACGCCCCACTTTTCCACCGCCACCGGCCGCATCGAGTTGGGCAGCAGCTTGGCCAGCGCACCCTGGACACTGTGGGCGCCCTGCTCGGCAAAATCGCGGGTCAGGCGGTCGTACAGCGTCTTTTCATCCAGCGCGGGCTTTAAGTCAAACTCGCAGATATAACGGTGCTTCGCTATATCCTCAATATAGGTACTGGCCGAGAGCACCAGCGGCCCGGACAGGCCAAAATGGGTAAACAGCGCTTCGCCCTGCTCGGTGAACAGTTCCTTGCCGTCGCACAGCAGGGTCAGCCGCACGTTGCGCAGGGCCAGACCCATCATGCGGCGGCAGGCCGGGTCCGGGCTGACGAGGCTGCACAAACTGGGCTGCGGCGTTACGATGGTATGCCCCGCCTGCCGTGCCAGCTTGTAGCCGCTGCCGTCGCTGCCGGTGGCCGGGTAGCTGATGCCGCCGGTGGCGATGAGGGTGTTCTCTGCCCGCAGTGTCTCGCCCCGGTCGGTGACAGTGCCCTTGCAGACGCCGTCCTCCAGCAGCAGCTTTTTAGCGCTGCCGCGCACAAATTCTGCATCCCGGGCATAGTCCCGCAGGGCCGCCAGCACATCGGCGGCGCGGTCGCTTTGGGGAAAGACCCGGCGGCCGCGCTCGGTCTTCAGCGGCACGCCCAGTTCCTCAAACAGCTGCATGGCCGAGGCCGGCGGGAAGGCGTACAGGCTGGAATACAAGAACCGCCCGTTATGCCGCACGTAGGGCAAAAACTCCCGCACGTCGCTGTCGCTGGTGACGTTGCAGCGGCCCTTGCCGGTAATGAGCAGCTTCTGCCCCGGGCCTTTGGGGTTGTGCTCCAGCACCGTCACTGTCAGGCCCTTGGCGCAGGCCGCGCCCGCCGCCATCAGGCCTGCGGCGCCGCCGCCGATGACCAATAGATCCGTCATGCGTTATCCTTTCTCTTTTTCCCAATGGGCCGTCCGTATAAAAACAGCCCGGTAAACGCGTACACCGCCAGCAGCGGGTGCACGGTAGCCAGATACATCGTGCTGGTGCCGATGCCGAAGCTGGACACCTCCACAAAGGCGATCATAGCACAGCGCAGCAGTGCAATGCCGAAGATGCCGAACAGCAGCAGCCACGGAACCACCGTTTCGGCCGTGTGTTTTTTTCGCAGATTCGTAAAAAGATGTATCAACCGGAACAGCACCGCGCACAGCACGCAGACCGTCAGCACCACGCTGTACACGGCGGTCCATGCCTGCATCACTGCAAACACAGCCTTCTGGTAGGGGCTGTAATAGGGGGTATCCTCCCCCGCCACGGCGGCATTGTTGAAACCGCAGTGCAGGTAGCCGGACCAGGCGGCAATATCATCGGTGGTGCCGATGGACCGTAGGTTTTCATAGGGCTGGCAATCCTTAAAGCCCAGCACATGCCAAAAGCCCTTCCAGGTCTCGGCCAGGGTCGCGCCCACGTACTCGGCCTTGATGGGCTGGCTGGTGGCAACCCGCTTGCCGGTGCGGCTGGGCAGGGTGCCCGCGTCACAGGCGGCGTTGATCTTATCGGCCACGTTCTGCCAGTAAGCATCGGCGGTCTGGGCGCTGTCGTAGACGCCCTCAAACTGGGCGGCGCGGCGGATAGCCCAATAGAAGCTGCCCGCGCGGTAGTCGTTCAGGCCGGGGTCGCGGAAGTCGTTCTCCATCTGGGCGTCCTCCTCCAGCCAGTAGGCCAGGGGTTCCAGCTCGGGCACGGCTTCGTAAATTTTGGCGCGGGCATCGGCAGGCACCGACAAGTAGGGCGCGTCGCTGTCGGTATCCACCCGCATCATCGCGCCCATGGCGGCAGCAAAGGAGCCTTCGGAAAAATCCGACAGGGCAAACACGCCGTAGTGGCTGTAATTCAGCCCGCAGAAGGTCAGCACCCCCGCTGCCAGCACGGCATACGGGATAGCCTGCGCCGCGCAGCAGAGCCACCGGCGCTTGCCAACCAGCACCACCAGCACGATGATGGTCGCCACCCCGGCAAAGGGAAGCAGGAACATCCCCGCGTCCTCGCGGTCGAGATAGGCACAAGCCAGCCCCACGCCCGCCGCCAGCAGCCAGGGCCACAGCGGCTTTTGTCTCGCAGTGTAAAACACGGCCCGCAGGGCCATGCCCGCCATGCCCGCAAAGAAAACGAGGCACAGTGCCGGGAAGATGTTGTCCCGGTAAACGCGCAGCGTGTAGGCCGCCCAACCGGAGGGCAAAAACGCCAGCGCCCCAAACAGCCCCAGCGTCAGCACGCGGCCGCAGCCCGGCTCGGCGTTGCGCCACAGCGGCGCAAAGGCAAAGGCCGCCAGCAGCGAAGCTGCGCACCACAGTGCTGCCCCGCTGACCAGATACGGCAGGTGCAGCACATGCAGCAGCGCCAGCCATACCGGGAAGAACATGGCCTTGGAGAGGGTCAGATAATCGTAAGCCCCCAGCCACTCCCCCGCCGTGATGGCCTGCGCCGCGCGGAACATCAGCTCGTCATCCAACGGTGCGCCGCCCACCCAGGTATACGCCTGCTGGAAGCCGGTCAGGCCGCAGCGCAGCAAAACCAGCACGGCCACACCGCACCAGAAAGCGCGCTTGTTCAGTTGCAGGCGGGGATGCTTCATACATTTTACCTCGATGGTTCGTTATTGTTTTGGTTCCATAAAGTAGTATTCGTCCCGCCGGTCGTAGATGCCGGTGGCGGCAATATCCCAGGTGATATAGTCGGCCTTGTCGCCGTACTGTGCCTGCCAGCTGGCAAAGCGGTCGGCGTCGCCAGTCACATACAGGGTGTCCGGGTCCAGCGTGCCGCTGTCCACGGCGGCGCTGGTTTGGGCCGTCCAGTCGATGGTCACGTTCCACGCGCCGGTGTAGGTGTTCACATCGTACCCGTTGGTGACCATGCCGGGGTGCCATGCCGCGCAGATGACGTTGCGGGCGTGGATGATGTCATCCGCCAGCATCAGCGTGCCGTAGTTATCGCGGCAGTCCACCAGCTCTTGCGGGTAGGGCTGCGGCTTGGCGGCGGTTTCTGCCATAGCAGTGTGCTTTTCAGCGATCATAGCACTCAGGTCAAACAGCTGCACAGCCGCCACCAGCACCAGCACCGCCGGATACAGCGCAGCCTTGCCCACACGGCGCAGCAGCCGCGCCAGCCCCACGATGCAGGCGGTCATCAGCACGTAGTACACAGGGTAGAACATCCGCCCGCTGGCGCGGAAGATGCCGCAGAGTTTCACCAGCCTCTCCGGCAGGGGGATATTCAGCAGTTCCACATCGTCAAAGCAGACGACATTGGTAATGGCGAACAGCGTCATAAACGCCATGCCCAAAATAAGTACAAGATTGCGGCGCAGCAGCCCCGCCAGCGCGGCGCGGCCTGCCTTGCTGCGCACAGCCAACACCACTGCCGCCGCGCACAGCACGCCCAGCAATGCCAGCATGCCAAAGCCCAGATAATTGAAGCCGTCATACTGCCCGTACAGCTGCGGCCGGGCGGGCAGAATCCGGGACCAGGTGTACCCGCCCTTGGAGCTGGGATTGAACAGCGCGTTTAAATTGAAGGAGAACACGCCGTAATTTTCCCGGCTGGCGGAGTAGCCGTTGTTCAGCGAACCCAGCACCACGCCCGCCGCATACCCGGCCGCGCAGGTGCCCAAAAACAGCCAGCAGGGGGCCAGCAGTTTGCGGGTGTGCAGGGCGTTTTCCACCGCCAGCAGCAACGCAAAGATGGCCGCCATCGGCAAAAAGTAGGGCGTAATGCCCACGCCCAGTGCCGCCAGCAGCCAGAACACCGGCATAAAGCAGCGTTGCTCCCGCCGGCCGCGCAGGTAGGCATACAGCGCAAACAGCACAATGTAATGGGAGGAAAGCGCCACATGGCGGAACGCCCGCTCGATCATGATGGGCGAAAACGCAAACAGCGCCGTGCCCGCCGCAAGCGGCAGCAGATCGTACAGGAACAGCCCCAGCACCAGCGCCGCGGCCATGCCCTGCAAAATAAAGGCAGCCAGCTCATACAGTCCGAACCACTGGAACTGCGCTGGCAGCACCGGGGCCAGCAGCTTAAACAGCACCGACACCCAGGGCAGCGAATCGGTAAAGGAGATGTTTACCCCCGTCCCCGCCGGGTAGGCCAGGGCATCGGCCTGGGCCAGCGGGAACTGCCAGCTGCTGTTGCGGAACCCCAGCCACCCGGCGTAATGCTGGTGGATGTCGGTCTCGTCGTAGCCGTACCAGATCCAGGCATCGTTGGCGGGGTCCAGCGGCGCGGTGCCGTACAAACACAAAAACGCCGCCAGCCCCAACAAGGCCCCCAGCAACAGCAGGACCCAGGTTTTCTGTTTTTTCTGCAATGCCTGCATAGATGCTCCCATTTACTTTTGCAGCTTCTCGATGCTTTCCACAAGGTATTTTTGCTGTTTGAACGTCAATTCCAACAGCAGCGAGAGGTACTTGACCACGATGGCCAGCACGGCAAACAGCCCGGCAAAGCCCACGGTGATCACAAACATGGTGGTAGTCCAGCCCGCCACCGGGTGGCCTGTGGCGAAGATGACCAGCGTATACACCAGTTCCGCCAATGCCAGTGCCAGCATAAACAGGGTAATGCCCACGCTGGCCTTGAACCCGGCATCGGTGTACAGTGCCAGGCTGTCGATGGCCAGGTTGAAGCGGTGGGGCGCACCGGCCCCCACCTTGCCGTCAAATTCCAGGTCGGTCATTTTTAAGCCGCAGGCCGCATAGGCCGCCTTGCGGTAGGGCAGGTGGGCGCTGCTGGCATGCACACGGTTGATGGCCCGCCGGGTGACCAGCCGGAACGCATCGGTGCGCAGTTGGTAATTGCTGTGGGAATTCGCGTTGAAAATGCGGTAAAACAGTCCGCTGCGGGTCGCCTTAGGGCAGACCGAAACGATGTCGCTGCCCTGCAGCGCCGTGCGGTACGCGTCAAAGATCATGGCCGCCGGGTAGCACAGCTCGGTGGAGTCAAACTCGTACACATAGTCGCCGATGCTGGCATCCAGGCCCGCGTTCATGGCGTTTTCCAGGCCGTGGTACAGGCTCATATGCAAAATCGTCAGCGGGGCGGCCTGGTCTTTGCCCCAGGTGCGCAGGCGCTCCACGGTGTCATCGGTACAGGCGTCGTCCACCACTACCAGTTCATACTGGGCGAAGTGGCTGTCCAACTCCGCCGCCACGGCGCGGCAGAACTCCACCGCACGGGCCCCGTCGTTATGCAGGTAGACCACGGCGGAGATAAAGTTTTTTTCCTTATTGTTGATACTACTCACAGTTCCAGCACCTCGTCCAAATCATAGACTGTGTTGATCTTGCCGGACAGCACGCTGACCAGCTTCGGCTCGTCACACATCACACGCACCACCGTGGGGCGGGAGTCGTCCACCTCGCTGGCCTTTAAGATCGGTTTCATGCTGAAAAGGCTGCTGTGGTAGGCAAAGCCATATTCCTCTTTTAAATATTTGCGGGCCAGCTGGCTCATGTAGGGCCAGGCACTGGCGGGCTTGGCCGGGCACTCGTTGCAGTTGTACAGGTCCCCCGGCTTGCACACCCCGCCGCACGCCTGCTGGCAGGGGAAGGTCGCCACGCTGTCGTAGCTGGTCTCGTGGGGGGTAAAGGTCACGCTGGTCAGGCTGTGCAGACCGGTCTGGCCAAAGGGCATCAGGCTGAAGAACGGCCCGTCCATCACGGTGATGCCGGTGTTCTTCAGGCTTTCGTCCACAGTGCACAAAATGATCTCGCACTTTTCGTACTTAATGCCGAAAGGCGGTAGCCCCAGCATGGCGTGCACATCGTTCACGCCCGCGTAGGTAGCGTTGAGCAGGTAGGGCGCTTCGGCGGTAATGTCCCCCGCCGTCACGCGCCAAACATTACCCGCCTTCTCGATGCGGTCGGGCTTGTGGCTATAAGCCACTTCCACGTTGGGCAGCCGGGCCAGCTGCTCCAAAAACCAGCGCTTGAGCACTTGGGCGTCGTAGGTGTATTCGGTGGTCAAAAACGCGCCGTCACACAGGCCGTGGTTAAAGTACCGTTCCGGCGGCACATCGTCGCAGCGGATGCCCGCCGCGCGACAGAACTGTCGGAACTCGGCCGCATTCGTCCAGGAAAAATGGGCGCTGGTGGCGTAGACCTGGTCAAACTCGGTATGCAGGCAAAAGCCATAATCCCGGCAGAACCGCTCAAAATAATGGGCAGATTTGATGGCCGTGGAGTAGCTGCGGGGGTAGTGGTAGCCCATATGCACCCGCGCCTGGTTGATGTAGGTTGCCCGCATAAAGGGCGCGGGGTCACGCTCCAGCACCAGCACCCGCTGCCCTGCCGCGCCGCACTTTTGCGCCGCATACAGCCCATACAGGCCCGCGCCAAGGATGATTTTATCGTAGGTCATGGCGTTTTCCTTCGTTCTGCCGTTTTTATTTCACGGGTTATATTTTCCCGTCAGGGCTTTCAGCAGTACCTGCATCAGGTCGCTGTTGCCTTTAAAGCCGCTGATCTTGGTGGGGGTCTTGCCGGTGGCAGGGTAGGCGCGGGTCACGGGGACCTCGCAGGCCTTCATGCCCAACTGCGTGGCGCGGATGCTCAGATACGCCAGCAGCTCGTACCCCATAAACACGTCCCGCAGGGGGCGCACGTCGGGGTGGGTCAGGTACTCGCGGCTGTAGGCGCGGTAGGCGTTGGTGGTATCGGTGAACCACTGGTGCGCCCCCAGGCTGATGAGCGGCGCATGCACCAGCCGCACGGCGGCGTAGCGCACCGGCGGGGTGTTGACGGCGTGGCCGCCGCGGATGAAGCGGCTGCCCTGCACAAAGTCATAGCCCGCCTGCAATTTCTCGATGAATTTATGCACGTCCTCGATGGAATCCTTGTTATTGCCATCGATGGTCAGCACGCCCTTGTAGCCGCGGTTCAGGGCAAAGTAGATGCCCATGCGCAGCTGCGCCCCCTGCTTGCCGGGGCCGGTCTTGGTCAGCAGCGTGTTGACGCCGTACAGCTGCAGGGTGTCCAGCTTCATGCTGCCATCGGTGGAGCCGCCGTCGCAGATGACAATGTCGCACAGGGTGTCCACCCCGGCGGTCTGGGCGCGGCCCAGCTCGGTCAAAATGCGCGCCCCCTCGTTGATAACGGGGATCAGCAGGCAGTATTCACTGCGCTTGGGCAGCAGCTCGGCGGCGCGGTAATCAGGCACGCCCTGCAACGCCTTGCGTTCATATTCGATCATTGGAACACCTCCGCCACATAGTCCAGCGTCCGCTTTACGGTATCCAGGTCGGTGCGGGCCATCTCCACCGAAACAAAGCCCCGGTAGCCCACCGCGCCCAGCAGCAGGGCCAGCTCTTTATGCTCGGGGCGCTTCTGGATGGGGGCCAGGCCCGGTTCGCTGATATGCACATGGCTGACGTACTTTAGGTCATCCACAAAATTCTGCAGCTTTTCACCCTGGGCCAGCATGGTGGACAGGTCCAGGTTGACGGCCAGGCCGGGGTTATCCAGCCGCTTGACAAGGCTGAACGCCTCGGCGGTGCCGTTTAAGTAGTTGGTATACATCGGGGGATTCGCCTCGATGGCCAGGCGCACGCCGTACCGCGCGGCCAGGTTGCCTGCCTGCATAAAGAAGGCTTCAGCGGCGGCATCGCTGTCACCCAGGGCGCGCATGCGGTTTTTGGGACAGCCGAACACCAGCGACGGGCAGTTCAGGCTGTGGGCAAACTGGAATGCCTCGGCGGTATAATCCAGCAAGTGCTCGGCGTCCGCCGGGTTAAAAATGTTGCCGGTCTGGCCGTACCAGATGCTTTGCATGCTGGGCACCGAGAAGCCCCACTGGTTTTTGAGATACCCGCCAAACAGCAGCGCGCTGGTCAGGTTTTCGTAGGGCATTTCCGGGAAGATGCGGGTCGGCGCGATCTCCAGTCCGGTAAAACCGGCCTGCTGCATGGCGGTGTAGACCGCCTCGTCGTCCTCTTTATGCCAGGCAATGTTGGAGATCGCCAGCTGATAGTTTGCCATCCTCAATCCCTCCACTCACGCAGGAAATGCGTAACATCGTCAAGTTCTTCTTCTTTGGTACACAGGTAGTCCCCGCTGCCGCCCAAAACGGCGGCATAACGGCTGCGCAGGTCGTAGTCAAACGGGGACTTGGGCAGTTCATTGGTCCAATCGGCTTTGCCGGTCACGGCGGTGTAGACCTCGGCGGCCGAGATGGGCGGTGTGCAAAGGTGCAGCATCGTCAACCCGGCGGCGCGGGCGGCCTCGATGTCCTGCCACAGGCGGCCCAGGTTGTAGAACTGGTAGCGGCTGCGGGAATCGGTGAACGCCAGCGCGTTGAAATCATTGCCCGCGAAAAATTCTTTTAATGCTGTTTTATCGGCGGTGCCGTTCAGCTTATAAAAGCCGTTGTCTGCCAGAGTGTAGCCGGTTTTGACAAGGGGAAATTTTTCCGCCAGTTCGTTAAATTTCTCCGGTTTCAGCATAGCCGGGGTGATGGTGTGCAGGTCGAACAGGAAGTTTTTCTTAAGGCCCGCGCCGTACAGGGCGGGCAGGCGCACGATGAGGGCATCATTAAAATCCTCCCGCACCCACTGTTCCAGCTGCAGGCGATTGCGGCCATAGGCAGGCAGGCCGTCGGTATCGGGGGCATCGTCCTCACAGCGGCCGCGGCTGTCGGCAAACACGGCAATGCTGGAAATAAGCACCAGGGATTTTGGTGCAATTTTGCGCAGGTTTTCCCGGGCAGTGCGCATAACTTCCATGTCCGCTTCCGGGTCAGCGTTGGCCAAAAACATGGCCGCCGGCACGCCCGCATAGACGCAAAGGTCCGGCTGTGTGCCGTACTGGGCGGCAATATCGCTGCTATGGCACACCGCGGCAAACGTATGTTTTGCCCGCAGGTTGCCCCCCACAAAGCCCGTAGACCCCACCAGCAGATCCCTGTACATGCGCAATTCCCCTTTTACATATTGATACAGAATATATTATACCGTATCAGAGGCAAAAAAGCAACCAAAGCAAAAGGGAGAGACCGAAGCCTCTCCCTGCACTGTACCTCTATGGCAACACCGCACAATTCCCGCCTAACGGCTTAAGCACCGCTCCGGCGGCTGCGGCACGGCATCTGCGTTGCCAAAATGCTCGATAATACACAAAGTATTATCTGCGCTTTTGGCTTAGCATCTGCCGCACCTCGCTCGCCGTATCGGCACTTAGAATTATGCGGTATTGCCCTATATACTTTTCTCTTACTTTTCCGCGCGCTTCATATATTCCTCAATGATCTTCAGCCCCACCTTGCCGGATTTTTCCGGGTGAAACTGGCATCCCACAACGCTGCCATGCGCTGCGGCGGCGCAAACTGCCCGGCCGCCGTACACGGTGTCGGCCAAACGGTCGGCCTCATCGGCGGGCTTCGCCTCGTAGCTGTGGATGAAATAGCACTCCTCGCCGGGCGTTACCCCGGCCAGCACGGTGCCGGCAAAATCGGTGCGTCCGCCCGCCGGGTTCAGCGGGTTCCAACTGATGTGGGGCACCTTCTGTGGCCGCCCCTTCACATCGGTAGACGGGATCTTCACCACCCGCCCCGGGATCAGCCCCAGGCCCTTGTGCAGGCCGAATTCCTCGGATTCGTCAAACAGCATCTGCATGCCAAGGCAGATGCCCAGCAGCGGCGTACCGGCGGCGGCTTTCTGACGGATTGGCTCGATCAGCCCCAGCTTTTCCAGCCCGGCCATGCCGTCCTTGAACGCACCCACGCCGGGCAATACCAGCGCATCGGCGGCCAGCACATCCTCGGCCTTGCCGGTCACCAGGGTTTCGGCACCAAAATGGGCAAAGGCGTGCTGCACGCTCAACAGGTTCGACAGGCCATAGTCGATGATTGTCACCTTTTTCATACGCGGCGCACCTCCATTCCCCCGGCGCGGATGTCCTCTTTCAGTTCCGCCACCGTCTCTTTTTTGTAGTGCAGCACCGCCGCGCAGGCCACGGCATCCGCCCCGGCGTTGGCACCGTCCACGATGTCATCACCGCAGCCCACGCCGCCGCCGCAGATCACCGGTATGTTGACAGCCTTGGTCACGGCCTCGATCAGCTCCAGATCCATGCCTCGCTGCAAGCCCTCGTTGTCCACGCTCATCAGCAAAATTTCGCCCGCGCCCAGCGCTTCGCCGCGCTTGGCCCACTCCACCACATCGTAGCCGGAGTGTGCGCGGCCGTTGTCGTAGTAAGCCTCCCACTTGCCGGGCCAGGTGCGGCTGCGCTTGGCCTGGATGGACAGCACCATGCACTGGCTGCCAAACGCCTCGGCCACCTCGGTAATCAGCTCCGGCCGTTTGATGGCCGCTGTATTGATGGCGACCTTATCCGCACCCATGGCCAGAATGTGGCGCACGTCCTCGACGCTGCGCAGGCCGCCGCCCACGCAGACCGGGATATACACATCATCGACGGTTTTGCGCACGATGTCGCTCAAATTATTGCGGTTGTAAAGGCTGGCCACGATGTCGATGTAGAGCAGTTCATCGATGCCCTGCTCGTAATATTCTTTGGCGAACTGGTTGGGGTCGCCCAGTTTTCGCAGCCCCTCCAGCTGGATACCCTTGACCAGGTTGGTGTCCTTCACATCCAATCGGGCGATCAGGCGTATTTTTTTACCCATAATGTTTGCCTCAACTCAAATCTCGTGGTGGGTGCCGCGCGGGTCGCCCCACAGCACCTCGCTGTCACCCTCATAGGGGGTGTAGCGCAGCTTCCACATGTTGTCCTCCCACTTCCACAAATGGGGCGAGCGGAACCGGTCGGCCAGCTGCATAAAGTATTCGCGGTCCATCTTGGGCTGCTCAAACAGCTGGCTGGCCCAGGGGAAATGCTGGCGGTCCAGCGACAAATACTGGAAGATCTCCTTCTCAAAGCGGTCCGGGTACTCGCCGTCAAACTTTTTGCACAGCGCCTTGCCCTCGTCCAGGGTGATTTCCTCGTTGCGGATCTCCTGGGCGGCATCGTAGGTGGTGCGGCCGATGCCGTACTTGATGTAGGTGGTGTAATAGAAGAAGTCATCGATCTTATCATCGATGGAGTTGTACTTGGAGTAGGTGCCCTGGGTGCGCTCCGGCGCGGGGCGGAAGCCGCCGTGCTCGACGCTGTAGTAGTAGGCACCCTGGGGATGCCACTTCTCATAATAGCCCAAATACCGCACCTGGATATGGTTTTTCTCCAGGTTGGAGGTCTCGCTGGGCAGGTAGATCGCCAGATCCGCCTTGTCCACCTTGTAGTCCTCCTCCAGCTGGCGCAGGCTGACGCCGCCCAGGTAGATGTGGTCGTAGTCGTTGACGGCGAAGAAATGCTCGTCACGCAAAGCAGAGTTGTTGTCGGCAATGGGGTTGCCGAACTCAGCCTCGTTCTCGCCGTAGAACACCAGCGGGATACCGAACTTGGCGGCCATCTTGGGGGCCAGCTGCTTTTGGCCCAAAATAAACGGCTGGAACGGATGGAACAGGTTCTCGGTGGCCAGGCGGGTCAGCAGGCGGTGGGTCATGCCGTTGGGGGTGCACAGGTAGTTGTCAAACCCGGCGTGGATCCAGGCCTGCATGTTGTCCCAGCCCCAAGGGGTATAAATATGCGGCGCCCAGGTGACGGTCAGCGGGTGCATGCCGTACTTGTACTTCAGCAGGTGGGCAGCGTAAAAGCTGTCCTTACCGCCGGAGCCGGGCACCAGGCAGTCGTAGCTGCCATCGTTTTTGCGGTACTGGTCGCACAGTTCCCGCAGTTCCTTCTCGCGCAGCGCCCAGTCGATCTGGCCGTTGGCCTTGTTATGGCAGGCGTGGCAGGCATCGCAGACGCCGTCGTCCTGGATGACCATCGTTTTCTTGATGGACTTGATGGTATGCTCAAACTCGTAGCAGGAGTTGGGCTTTTGGTTGCTCATCACGCACTCTTTGCAAAACTGCACGTGCTTGGGCAGGCCGTAGTAGGCCTCCCGCTGTTCCACCGGCAGGTCCGGTGCGTACTTGCTGTAATCGATTTCCACATAGCGGGGCATCTTTTCCATATTTCTACACTCCCATCGGCAAGATAAAAGAAAAAGGCGCCGTCCGATAGCAATGCTATCAGACGGCACCTTTGCCGTTTGTGGACATTATAGCACAGGTGCGGCAGTTATGCAAGAGGGCTGTTTATTCTGTCAGTGTTTTCTTTTGGAGGCACGGCGCAGATTCAGGCACAATTTACGCGCGGATCATTTCTCCATCAATAAACACAGCCCGCACCTCGGTCATGACCTCAAAGGGGCTGCCGTCGGTGATGACCACATCCGCATCTTTGCCCACTTCCAGCGATCCAACACGGTCGGCCACGCCGATGTGCTCAGCAGCGTTCAGCGTGATGGCACGCAGTGCATCGAACGGGTCCATGCCCGCTTTGACAGCCATACCGGCACACAGCGGCAGATACTGCTGGGGGATGACCGAGTTGTCGGTGATGATGGAGACATGGCAGCCTGCCTTGGCCAGCACGCCGGGGGTCGCCCAGGATTTATTCTGCAGTTCAAACTTGCTGGCAAAGGTCAGGCTGGGGCCGACGGCCATCGGCACGTTAGCCTCTTTCGCCAGTTCGTCCACGATCAAGTGGCCCTCGGTGACATGCTCCAGCGTCAGTCGCAGGCCGAACTCGTGGGCGATGCGCAGCGCGGTGAAGATATCGTTGGCCTGGTGGGCGTGGGCTTTCAGGGGGATGGTGCCGTCCAGCACCGGCAGCAGAGCTTCCAGCTTTTGGTTGTAGGCAGGCATCTTGGTCACGTCGCCGTTGGCCGCCTGCTTGCGGGCGCCGTAGTCCCTGGCCTGGTTCAGCGCCCCGCGCAGGAACGCCGCCGTGGACATGCGGGTGGAGTCGCACTTGTCGCGGTAGCAGCGCTTGGGGTTCTCACCAAAGGCGCACTTCATGGCCACGGGGTCCTTCACGATCATGTTGTCCACACGGTCGCCGATGGTTTTCATGGCCAAAAAGGTGCCGCCCAGCACGTTGGCGCTGCCCGGGCCGGTGCACACGCAGGTCACACCGGCTTTGCGGGCGTGGGCCAGGCTGGGGTCGCGGGGGTTGATGCCGTCGATGGCGCGCAGCTGCGGCGTCCAGATGTCGTTCATCTCGTTGTAGTCGCAACCCTCGTACCCAATGCCGTAGCCGTCCAGGCCGATGTGGGTGTGGGCGTCCACAAACCCGGGAAATACCTGCAGGCCCGCCGCGTCGAACACCTCGGCGTCAGCGGTGGCGTCCAGATTTTCACCAATGGCGGCAATTTTGCCGCCCGCCAGCAGCAGATCGACCTTGCGGGGTTCGCGGTGTACCGCGTCCTGCATCAGACCGCCGCGGATCAGGATGGTTTTTGTTTGCATAATTTGCCTCCGTTACACCGCAGGGGCGTATTCTATATCCGCCCGCAGAGCTTTTCCCACTCCACGGGCGGATATGGAATCCGCCCCTACGGTCAAATTTTATCTCTTACACAGTAAAATCCAGGCAGGTGCGCACCGCGGTGTAGGGACGCACTTTGCCGTCGGCCACGGCCACATGGGCCGGGTGGACGGCATAGCCTTTCAGGGCCGCCTCATCGGTAAAGGTGGTGTCCAGCATCAGGTCCGCATTGGCAGAGCTGGGCAGCGCATCGGTGTAAACGTGCACTTCCAACAGCCCCGGGATCTGCCCGGCCAGCCCTTCCAGCCCGGCCTTGATGCCCGCCTTAACAGCGGTCTTTTCGGCCTCGGGCATGTCTTTCAGCTTCCACAAAATAACGTGACGTACCATTATTTGTTCTCCTCCCAAATCGGGTGCTTGAGCTGCCACTCGCCGTACTCGTTCTTCTCGAACAGGTCGCGGTTGTAGAACTTGTCCAGGATGGCCCAGAACTCACTCTCGGTGTAGCCGCAGAAATCGCAGAAGTCACGCACGCACAGCGGGTCCAGCTTGCCGTCGCGGGCCTTGATGATGGGGATAGCCTCCTCGCGGGTCATCATGCCGTAGCGGATGTAGCGGGCGGTGTAATCGGTAGCGGCGGCGTGGCCGAACTTGGGGTACTTCAGCCAGCTGTGCACCAGGTAGGCGCGGGAGTCGATCTGGTCGAAGTTTTCGGCATGGTGGGTGCGGTCCCATTCGTGGGTCAGGTCGTGGAAGCCGTGGGCCTTGGCGATCTGGTAGTTTTTGTAGCTGTTCCAGGGCACAAAGTAGCTCATATAGAACGGGTCGAGCTTAGCGCGCTCTTCGGCGCTGGGAGCCAGCGTCAGGGAAAGGTCCTTCTCGGTCACGCCGTCGCCCAGCAGTTCTTCCATTGGCATGCCAACGGCCACGCCGTTCTCGATCTGGTCCATGGCGGAGTAGGTCTCCTTGTCGGCGTTGCCGCCGTACTCAAAGCTGACGTTCTCGCCATAGCAGAGCATAGGAGTGTTGAACTTGGCCGCCATGTGCAGCGGGAAGGTGTAGATCAGGCGGTCGACGTACCAGGTCGGCTTGCCGTACTTTTCAAAGAATTTGCGCATCAGGACCTTCTGCACCTTGATGTTGGGCTTGCAGGAGATGATGGTGCAGCCGAATTCCTCGCTGATGTTTTTCAGGTTGTGGATACCGGCCTGGGTCATGGGGAAGTTATCCTCCACGCTGAACAGGATGGGGTTCATGTGCATGACCTCTTTCAGCATCCAGACCTGAAAGTGGCTGTCCTTGCCGCCGGAAACGGCAACGGCGCAGTCGTAACCGCCGGGGCCGTTCATGCCGCGGTACTTGTCGCAGTAGGCCTCAAACTCCTTGAAGCGGGCGTCCCAATCCACATTTTTGCGGTTCTCGTAATGGCGGCAGGCGCTGCACACGCCCTCGGCATCAAAGGTAATACCGGGCCGTGTATCCGGCATCGTACATTTTTTGCAGTAACGCATAAGTTTCTCCTTTTTTATTGGTCAGAGTTTTGGTTCTCATTGGTTTTCGCATGTTCCGCGTCGGATGCTGCATGCATTGCTTCGGCGGAATCATACGTATATACCACATAACGGCCGTCATTGTACACTTCTGTACATCCACCGTGCTGAACAAGCGGTACTTCGTCTACCGGGCCATCTGTTTCTGTATCGATCAGAATAAACGGTTTTTCCGGGTCGCGGGTCAGGTGATAATCCGGCTGCAGCCATCCCTCATTATAATCATCACGGAGATTCGTGTACCAGATGTCTAACTTTCCGCTGGTAATTTCTGTCATGCAGCCGCCATTCCAGAAAGTCGCATATCCTTCAGAATAGCCATTATCTACCAGCCAATATGCGACTTTGTCAATTCCAACGCGCCCCAATGCGGGGTGCTCGATCTGTTGGCGCACCGTGTTTATGCCGCAAATGGAAAGTGCTCCTGCCAGCAAAAACGCCAGTGTGCGCCGTTCTCCCGGCAAATGCATCTTTTCCGTTTTGATTTCAATAGCCATAACGGCAAAAGCCGCCGGCATACTGGGGAACCAGAAATATTGGCTGTACTCCTGGAAATAGGAGAACGAGATACCACAGACTGCAATCATGCTGCAAAGCAGCAACACCATAAAGCGCTCTGCTACTGCCAGGCTGCGGTAACGGAACAGCAGCCGCACAATGCAAAAGGCCAGCCAGATGCCGATCAAAAGTCCCAGGCCAGACGCAATGCCGCTGAAGTGGAAAACGCCCACTCCGTCTGTATACCCAAATTCATGGAAATAATCTACAATGATCCGCTGCAGTTCAAATAAGCCATCCCGCGGGCGGCTCCAGGTAACGCCGCCAAAGGATTTAAAGCTATAGCTTTTTGCCAGGATCTTTGCGTTGATGACATAGCCAGCCATCGCCGCCACTGTGGTATACAGCGCACCTGCTAACAGCTGCATCTCCGTCCCGCAGGTCCGGCAAGCATCTTTCCAGTTAGTTTTCCCACAGCTGTTCAGAGCCATAACCGCCAGGAGCATCGTCGCCAGCAGGAACGGTGCCTGAAATACCATCAGGACCTTTACGCCGTTTAAGCCTGCCCCCAAAGCCGCCAGGCAAGCCAATACAGCACACAGCACTTTAGGCCTTCGGTTTTGCGCATGGATACTGCAAAAGACCAGCGCCAACGTCAGCATAGGCAAAAGCATGTGGATCAGATAATAGCCACCGTACATCGCATAGACGAGATAGCGCATACCAAAGGGCCAGATCAGCGCACCTGCCATCCAGGGGCCCAGGCTTCCCAACCCAATTTCCTTTGCCAGTAGCAGCGCCGCCGCAATAAAGACCAACAAGGCAATCGCCATGCCAAAGGTACGTGCCAGATGCCAATCATCCGGGAACAGCAGCAGCCCCAGGCGATAAAACCACTGCATATTTACAACGCGGAGTTCGGTTGAATAATACCAGCTGTGGCTTAAGATCGAGCCTTCCTGGTTCAGGATCTTGGCCAGCATCATTTCTGATGCCAGGTCAGAATCAACGATCCACTTACCCGGCACCAGCTGGAACCACATGTCCAGCACATACCCAGCCGCCAACCACAACCACGGCAGCAAGGCTCCTATTTTTTTAAGGCTGCTGCCTTTCATTTGCTTATCCATCCAATTCTCCCATTGCGATTTTTCTAACTTTAACTATACCCCATTTCTACGCAAAGCGCAAGCTGTCCGCAAGTAAAAGAGCGGAATCCTTTCAGGCCTCTTTTCTGCGCTTACTCTTTTTCCTTCTCATAGCACAAAGCAGCACAACCGCCGTCGCCACGCTTACCCCATCTGCCAGCAGCCAGCGCTTGGGTTCGCGGAAGGCGACCCGGATGGTGCCGCTGTAGTTGGCGGGCACCGTCACGCCTACCAGGCCGTTGACCGTCTTAAAAGCCGTGCCGGGGCCTTCCGTCACCGTATAGCCGGGATAATACAGCAGCGGCAGTTCCGCGTGCTGGTCCTGGCCGCTGGTTTCGGTGCAGTCCAGGGTTGTTACGCCGTTTTCCTGCTCTACGGAGGTAACCTCCACCGTGGTGACCGGCGTCGTGCTCACGTAGCCGTTCTGGGTCTCGCTAGCACCGTCCGGCAGGTAGAGGCCGTCAAAGTACCAGCTCATGTTGAACTTTTTGTACTCGGAATACATCAGCTGTCCGCCGTCACCCAGGTAGGCAGCCTCGCTCTGCTGGTCGCGGAAGAAAAGCGCCGCGCCGAAAACCGATACCCCCACAAGGAGCACCGCCACCGGCCGCGCATAGCCGACCTGCCGCAGCGCCGCCAACCCGCACATCGCCGCCAGTACCAGCAGCACCGTCGCCAAAGAAAGATACCGCCCCGGGAACTGGATTGCCACCAGGATACGCCCCACCACCGGGATGCGGCCCACGGCCTGCCACGGGAAAGTGTTCGTGCTCATCCAGCAGGCCAGCGCCGCAAACCCTGCGGCCCAAAGCCCCAGGCGGATACTGCGCCGCTCCGGCTGCTGCGGTTCCTCCTTGGCCCGCAGGGTCAGCCAGCACCACAGCAGCACAAACCCACCGGCCAACAATTCCGGGCCAAGGTTGTTGTGGTTTTTCTGCCAGCCGAACAGCTCTGCAATCCGCAGGCCACTGTTTTTCACAATCTGGCCGCCATTTTCGGCACTGCCGGTATACATATTATTGTAGTCGCCGCTCAGCATCAGGGTCAGGAACGGCACCAGGAACCACAGATTCAGCAGCACCGTCAGCACAGCAGCCTTCAGCCATGTGAAGAACACTGCCTTGCTGAACGTCCGGCGGAACCGCATCAGGCAGAACACGGCTGTTGCCAGAACTGCCATCTCCAGGGACAGCAGATGCACCTGCAGCAGCATTCCAAAGGCCGCAACAAGTTCTGCGCAGGCCCGGCGCAGCCGCTTGCGGGTAAGCGGACGTTCCCCATACAATTCATACAGGGCAGCCGGAATCAGCGGCAGAAACGCCATGGCTGTGTACTCCCCCACCGCGCTGAGCCAGTAAATCTTATACAGATGATAGGTAGACAGCATATACAGGACGCTGCCCACCAGGGCCGTCTTGTTATGCCGGAAAATCTGCCGCAGGCTGAAAAAGGCAATGCCAGCCGTCAGCAGCTGGAGTGCCAGCAGATAGGTATGATACGCCCCCTGCACACTCATCCCCAATAAGCGCAGTACCGCCGGGAAGTACAGCAGCAGTTCGCCATAAAACAGCGAGGGCGCATAGCCATACCCATCTTTCGCTATGCTGTAAACGCGGACCGGGAACTGCCCCTCCCGCAGGCCCTGGGCAATGCCCTCGATGCGGGAAAGATGAAACGACCAGTCCGCCCCCTGCAGTGCACCGCTGTTGGTCATGGCCGGGGCGCAGGTCAGCACGGCCACTGCACACAGCACCCAAAGGCAGGCACACAGTTCAGCATCTGCCAGCCGCACCGGGCTGCCGGGTACGGTCAGCAGCAAAAAGGCATCCAGCAGCACAAACAGCAGCAGCCAGCCCGCCACACAGGCCCCCGCATACAGCATATCCTGTTCAATATGCACAGGCCCCAGCGTAAAGATACCGCCATCATTATGAGCTACCAACCGGACCGTTTCACTGTAGTCGCTGACATTCAGCGTCAGGGTGTCCTGCTGCTTTTTCACATTGACGCAGGGCTTTTCCCCGGTAACGGTACCCGCATCATACGAAGCAAAATACACGCAGGAGCGGCGCTCCACCCCCCCCTCCCACACGCTGGGCACGTAGCGGTAATCCAGCGTCACCTTATAGTGCCCCTTGGGCAGGGTCATGGCTGGGGTTTGGAGGATGTCCTCGCCGTCGGTCATTTCGGTAACGCCGATGCGGCCGTCCTCGTCATAACCGATTTCTGACTCCTGGGCGATGTTTTCCCACTGGTCCGCCGTGAACGTATACGCAGCCGCCGGGCGCAGGGCCGCTGCCAAGGCAAAGCCTATTACCAGCAGTTCGGCTATCAGCAAGGCGATCACAGCCGGTTTACGCAGCAGTAAGCGCAGTTTTTCTTTCATACGGTAAATTCCCCTTACAGGCATACTTTTGTAGTTTCTACTATACCATTTTTCGTGCATTTTCTCAACCTATAAAACAGCGTAAACCACGGCAACTTGACGGGCCGATGCAAGCATCGGCCCCTACAGCAAAACACATATATCAGCCCGTACAAACAAAAGCGGAAACCCGCTTACCGCAGGCTCCCGCTTTATGGGTCGAAATATTAAAAGTTTTTCGCTAGGCCTCTTTTCAAAAAAGGTCGAAAATCCCTCGTCTTAGTCGACGATAATGCTCTTGCCGGTCATCTCAGCCGGGACGGGCAGGCCGATATAGGGCAGCATGGTGGGGGCGATGTCTGCCAGGCAGCCGCCCTCACGCAGCTTTACATCGCCAGCGCCAATGACGGCGAAGGGCACCACGTTGGTGGTGTGGGCGGTGAAGGGAGAACCATCGGGGTTCTTCATCTTCTCGGCGTTGCCGTGGTCGGCGGTCAGGAAGACCACGCCGCCAGCGTTCAGCACAGCGTCGGTGACCTCGCCCACGCACTTGTCAACAGCCTCGACAGCCTTGACAGCGGCGTCAAATACGCCGGTGTGGCCGACCATGTCGCAGTTGGCAAAGTTCAGGATGATGACGTCGTACTTGCCGCTCTCGATGCGGGCCTTGCACTCATCGGCAACTTCGTAGGCGCTCATCTCGGGCTTCAGGTCGTAGGTGGCAACCTTCGGGCTGGGGATGACCTTGCGGTCCTCGCCCTCGCAGGGCTGCTCGACACCGCCGTTGAAGAAGAACGTCACATGGGCGTACTTCTCGGTCTCGGCAATGCGCAGCTGGGTCTTGCCGTGGGCAGCCAGGTACTCGCCCAGGGTGTTCTTCAGCTCGACCGGCGGGTAAGCCACTTCACAGTTGGGCATGGTGGCATCGTACTCGGCCATGCAGACATAGTTGACCTGCTTGCGGCCGCCGCGGCGCTCAAAGCCGGTGAAAGCATCATCGCAGAAGATGCGGGTCATCTGACGGGCACGGTCGGGGCGGAAGTTCATGAAGATAACGGTATCGCCATCCTGCACACGGCCGCCCTCGCAGGTGACAACGGGCACGACGAACTCGTCGGTCACATCGGCAGCATAGCTGGCCTCGATAGCCTCGGCAGCGTTGGCGGCGTGGTTGCCCTCGCCGTAAACAAAGGCAGCGTATGCTTTCTCCTCGCGGTCCCAGTTATTGTCACGGTCCATGGCGTAGTAACGGCCGGAAACAGAGGCGATCTTGCCGATGCCCAATTCGTCCAGCTTGGCCTGCAGGTCAGCCAGGAAGCCCTTGCCGCTGTGGGGGTCGGTGTCACGGCCGTCCATGATGCAGTGCAGGTAGACGTCCTTGGCACCCAGGTGCTTAGCCATCTCCAGCACGCCGTACCAGTGGTCGGCATGGCTGTGGACACCGCCGGTGCCGACCAGGCCCATCAGGTGGATGGCCTTACCGGCATCGATGGCAGCTTTCATGTTCTTGACCAGCACGGGGTTCTTGAGCATCTCGCCGTCCTTGATGGACTTGGTGATGAGGGTCAGCTGCTGGTAGACGATGCGGCCAGCGCCCATGTTGGTGTGGCCGACTTCCGAGTTGCCCATCTGGCCCTCGGGCAGGCCGACGGCCATGCCGCTGGCCTGGATGGTAGTCATGGGATAGTTGGCAAAGATCTTGTCCAGGTTGGGCTTATTGGCGGCGGCCACGGCGTTGCCGTAGGTCTGATCCGGCGTCCAGCCGAAACCGTCCATGATGCAAAGCATTACAGGTTTTTTAGACATAAATTGAAACTCCTTTTGTACAGGTAGCGCAAAAGGCCCCCTCTGGGAGGGTGACTCCCCGCAGTGTGGGGAGATGTCGCGTAGCGACAGAGGGGTCCGGGCCCGAAGGGCTCCGCCGTAGGCGGTGGGGGAGAGGCATAAAGTAAACCGTTGCTTACTTGAAAGTCTCTCCCTCCGGCGCTTCGCGCCACCTCCCTCGCAGAGGGAGGCATTTTACTCTATTATTGTATCAGCCCTTGGTGGCGGCGTCAACAATGATGGCAAACTGGTCGGCCTTCAGGGAAGCACCGCCGATCAGGCCGCCGTCAACATCGGGCTTGCCCAGCAGTTCCTCAGCGTTCTTGGCGTTCATGCTGCCGCCGTACTGGACGGTCAGGGCCTTGGCGGCATCCTCGCCGTACAGCTCGCCGACGACCTTGCGGATAGCGGCGCAGACTTCCTGTGCCTGGTCAGCGGTAGCGGTCTTGCCGGTGCCGATAGCCCAGATGGGCTCGTAGGCGATAACGACGTTCTTCAGCTCGTCAGCGGTCACGCCGTTCAGGGCGATCTTGACCTGCATGCGGACCAGTTCCTCGGTGACACCCTGCTCACGCTGGGCCAGGCTCTCGCCGACGCAGATGATGGGCTTCAGGCCGCCAGCCAGAGCAGCCTTGGCGCGCTTGTTGACAGTCTCATCGGTCTCGGCAAAGTACTGGCGGCGCTCGCTGTGGCCGACAACGACGTACTCAACGCCCAGGTCGGTCAGCATGTCAGCGCTGATCTCGCCGGTGTAAGCGCCGGACTTCTCGAAGTGGACATTCTCAGCGCCAACGTGGATGTTGGTGCCCTTGGTCTTGGCAACAGCGGTGACCAGGTCGGTGAAAGGCACACAGATAACGACCTCGCAGCCAGCGTCCTTCACAGCGGGGATCAGGGCGTCGATCAGTTCGGCGGCCTCGGTAGCGGTTTTATTCATTTTCCAGTTGCCGGCAATGATTGCCTTGCGGTTCTGCTTATCCATGATAGTTGCTCCTTTATTTCATATATTTTTCAAACAAAAAGGGGCGCAGCGGCTCTGCCGCCGCGCCCTGCGGGTTACAAATTAAGCTTTCTGGATAACGGCGATGCCGGGCAGTTCCTTGCCCTCCAGGTACTCCAGAGAAGCACCGCCACCGGTGGAGATGTGGGTCATCTTGTCGCCCAGGCCCATCTGCTGGACAGCTGCAGCGCTGTCGCCGCCGCCGATCACGGTGGTAGCGTCGCTCTCAGCCATAGCCTTGGCAACAGCCAGGGTGCCAGCAGCCAGGGTCGGGTTCTCAAAGACGCCCATGGGGCCGTTCCAGACAACAGTCTTGCTGGCCTTGACGGCATCAGCGAACAGCTTCATGGTCTCGGGGCCGATGTCACAGCCTTCCTGGTCAGCGGGGATAGCGTCGACAGGAACAATGACGGTCTCGACAGGGGCATCGATGGGATCGGGGAAGTCTTTGATGCAGGCAGCATCAACGGGCAGCAGCAGCTTAACGCCCTTCTCCTGGGCCTTAGCCATCATTTCCTTGCAGTAATCCAGCTTGGAGTCATCGCACAGGCTCTTGCCGATCTCGTTGCCCTGGGCCTTCAGGAAGGTGTAGGCCATGCCGCCGCCGATGATCAGGGTGTCGACCTTTTCCAGCAGGTTGGAGATAACGTTCAGCTTATCAGCGACCTTAGCGCCGCCCAGAATGGCGGTGAAGGGACGCTCGGGATCGTTCACTGCGTTGCCCAGGTACTTGATCTCCTTTTCCATCAGGTAGCCGACAGCGGTATCCTTAATGTAGTCGGTAACACCGGCGGTGGAGCAGTGGGCGCGATGGCAGGAGCCGAAAGCGTCATCCACGTAAGCATCGGCCAGGCTGGCCAGCTCCTCGCTGAAAGCGGGCTCATTCTTGGTCTCTTCCTTGCGGAAACGGGTGTTCTGCAGCAGAACAACATCGCCGTTGCCCATGGTGGCAACAGCAGCCTTGGCGTTCTCGCCGACAACGGTGTCATCGTCAGCAAAGGTGACGGGCTGGCCCAGCTTCTCGCTCAGGCGGACAGCAACAGGGGCCAGGCTGAACTTGGCCTCGGGGCCGTTCTTCGGCTTGCCCAGGTGGCTGCACAGGATGACCTTGGCGCCATCATTGATCAGCTTTTTGATGGTCGGCAGAGCCGCGTTGATACGGTTGTCATTGGTGATCACGCCGTCCTTCATCGGGACGTTGAAGTCGCAGCGAACCAGCACGCGCTTTCCAGCGTAGTTTTCATCGTCAATGGTCTTTTTACCCAAACCCATAGTAAAAGCTCCTCTCGGTATTACACATTGTTATGGGGACGTTTTGCGCCCAATACCCATATTATACGCATAAAAAAGAATTTGCGCAAGTGTTTTTGATATATTTTTAACCAATGGTTCACATCTTCCCGGCTATTGACGGCACGGGCCGGGTGTGGTAGGATAAGGGCAAATATCGTGTTTTCGTTTTTCGTCAACTTTTCCCCGCTGTTACTGCCGTTTTAGGCCGGGCGGGTCAATTTTTTACAGGGAGGGTTAGTTTATGCTAACGCAATGTTTACCCGGCATCCTTATCCCCTTTGCCGGTACTACGCTGGGGTCCGCCTGTGTATTTTTCATGAAAAAAACGCTGCACGAAGGTGTGCAGCGCGCTTTAACCGGCTTTGCCGCCGGGGTCATGGTAGCGGCGTCGATCTGGAGTTTGCTCATTCCCGCCATGGAGCAGTCCGAGGGCCTGGGGCGGCTGGCGTTCATCCCCGCCACCGTGGGCTTCTGGCTGGGCATCGGCTTTTTGCTGTTGCTGGATATGGCGGTGCCTCATCTGCACCAGGGTGCCGACATGCCCGAAGGCCCCCACAGCGGCTTTTCCCGCACCACGATGCTGGTGCTGGCCGTCACGCTGCACAACATCCCCGAGGGCATGGCCGTCGGCGTGGTGTACGCGGGTCACTTAACGGGCAGTGCGTCTATCACGGCGATGGGTGCGCTGGCGCTGTCCCTGGGCATTGCCATCCAAAACTTTCCCGAGGGCGCTATCATTTCGATGCCTCTGAAAGCCGAGGGCATGAGCCGCGGCCGGGCGTTCTGGGCGGGTACGCTGTCCGGTGCCGTGGAGCCGGTGGGCGCACTGTTTACCATCTGGGCCGCCGGGCTGGTGGTGCCTGCCCTGCCCTACCTGCTCAGCTTTGCCGCCGGGGCCATGATCTACGTCGTGGTCGAAGAGCTGATCCCCGAAATGTCCCAGGGCGAGCACTCCAACATCGGCACCATCTGCTTTGCGCTGGGATTCAGCGTGATGATGGTGCTGGACGTGGCACTGGGGTGATTTTTGCCCATCTGGGTTGATAATTTTTTCTATCACGAAGTTACCATGTATTAAATAATGTCTCGCCAATGTCTCGCCGTGGCTCATCAGATAAATGGTTTTTATCTTGGCTGACTCCTTTTGTCTTATGGAGTGGCTTCCGTTCCGCGCCATCCTGCGGAGGCAATTCGTTTATTTCTCCAGCACTGATACAAAATAAAACTTCTTATCAATCAAATTGCCAATCAAACCAGCGGTCCGTCCGTAGGTCAGGGCAGCCACCACAGTGCCGATGCCTACTCCCTTCAGCGTGCCGGTACCCACTACGGTCAGCACAATGGATACCGCAACGCAAGTCAGGTCCATGGTCGTCTTGACCTTGGCGTAAGGCTTGCGGATAATCTCCGAAAGGTCCCGGGCAAACAGATCCGTCGGGATGATCGGCAGTTTGCAGCGGTTGGACAGTGCAATGCCCAGCGCGATGACCGGGCAGCTGGCCACAAAGTAGAAGATGCGCCAGCCCCAGCTGTAGGGCAGGCAGGGCAGCCACGCACCAAACACATCCAGCAGCTTGCCGAAGAAAAAGCCCGCCACAAAGCTGAACAGGTACGACGGCACAAACCGCTTGCGCAGCACCATCAACGTAATGACCAGCACGCCCTGGAACAGGTACGTCCAGGTGCCCAGCGTCAAAAACGGGAACACCAGCGACACCGCATACGGGAAGCTGGACACCGGCGAAATGCCCAGCCCCGCATACACCGTCACGGCCACTGCAAAGCTGTTGATGAGCACGGCCAGCACCAGCGCCAGCTCGCCCCGCACCACAATTTTATCCTTCATTTCCATTTCCTCATCCTCCATACATAAATCACATACCCACTATACGCCGCTTTTGGGAGCAAGGCAAGCGTTATCTGTTTGTCAATCTGCCAGACCTCATTTTCAAACAGAGCGTCCAGTATGCAACACTATGTTGCTTTTCTGTTCAGTTTGCCGTATAATATCTACATTATATCAGGAAAGGACTTTTCCCCTATGACGGCACCCAAAACCGACCGCCGCATCCTGCGTACCCGTGCCCTGCTGCGCCAGGGCCTGGCCGAGCTGATGCAGGAGAAAAGCGCAGGCGACATCACCGTAAAAGAGCTGGTCGCCCACGCCAACGTGAACCGTTCCACCTTTTACCTGCACTACACCGACATTGACCAGATGCTGGCTTCCGTCGAGGCAGAACTGCTGGAACGCATTGAGGCGTCTGTGCAGGCACACCCCATCGACCCGCACCAGGCGCAGATCTTCCCGCTGGTGGGGGATCTGTTTGCCCTGATGGCCGAAAACCGCGAGATCTGCGCCGCGCTGCTGGGTCCCCACGGCGACATGGCGTTTTTGCTGCAGATCGAAGCCATCCTCTCCCGCTACAGCCTGCAGGTACTGGCCGATGCCTACCCGGATCGCCGGGCCGATCTGGACAGCGGGTATTCCTTTTGCCTGTCTGGCTGCGTGGGGCTTATCAAAAACTGGCTCCAAGCCGAGGAACCCGCCCCACCCGAGGTGATGGCCCAGCGCACCTATCGGCTGATCCACAACGCCATGCGCGGCCTGTGCCCGGGGGTGGAAGCATGAAGAAAAAACTGCAGCCCGCCATCACCCTGCTGCAGCAGTACATGGCCCAGGACATGACGGTCTACGCCGGGCACGCCACGCTTTTCCTGCTCACGGCGTTTTTTCCGCTGCTGATGTGGCTGCTGGTGGTGGTCAACACCCTGCCGGGCTTTACGGTGGACAGCGTAGTCGAGCTGTTTTTCCGTTTTCTGCCGGATCTTCCGGTCATTCGTGATACCATCGCCGGCCTTATCACCAGCATGAACGAGAACTCCAACACCTTTGTGGCATCGCTGGCCGTTATTACCACACTGGTGTCGGCGTCCAGCGGCATGGCAGCCATCCAGAAGGGCCTGCAAAAGTTGACCCCCGGCTCCCGCCGCACGATGCTTGACCGGCTGTGGGCGGTGGTGTACACCTTCGCGTTTTTGTGGCTGCTGCTGATCGTGCTGTTCTGCCAGAACCTCAGCCCCCTGCTGCATTGGGCGTTGAGCCTGCTGCCCTGGCTGTCCCAGAGCCATCTGTTTCTCAGGCTGCACAGTTTGGTCAGCTTCAGTGCGCTGGCAGCCTTCGGACTGTCCATCCTGACTTTTGTGCTGATCTACACCTTCGTGCCGGGCGGCCGCCGCCGTATGCGGGATCAGCTGCCCGGGGCGCTGTTTACGGCTGTTGTCTGGTTCGTTTTCTCCTCAATTTTCACCTATTATATTCGCACGTCCTGGAAGCTGTCCTATATTTACGGCTCCCTGACCTCGATCATCCTGGTCATCCTGTGGCTGAATGTCAGCATCAACGTGATGTTCCTGGGCGCGGGCGTCAATGGCATGCGCGCCTGCAGCCGCCGCAACGGTTGACCCGCGCTGCACGACGTGTTACACTGGATACAACCCTCTGCATTTATAGTCTAATAAGGAAAGTTGGAGAAAACCATGAAAACGGAACGTCCTACTGTGCGTCGTGTCCTGGGTATGGTGATCGGTATCGTCATCATCTCGCTGGGCATTGCCATCTTCAAGCAATCCCACCTGGGCAATGATTCCATCACGGCCCTGAACATCCGCCTGTCCGAGCTGCTGGGCATCTCGCTGGGCGTGCAGAACATCTGCACCAATCTGGTGTTCTTGGTGGTGGAATTCATCTGGGGCCGCAAGTACATTGGCCTGGGCACCCTGGTCAACGGCCTGGGCTGTGGGTTCATCATCACTTTTTTCTACGACATCATTGCGGGCTGGTTCGGCCCGGCCGAGCAGCTGCCCATCCAGCTGCTGTGGGTCGTGATCGCCGTGCCTGTCACAGCGTTTGGCTGCTCGCTGTACCAGACGGCCGACCTGGGCGTTGCACCTTACGATTCGCTGGCTCTGGCCCTGCAGGACCACCTGCACAAGCCTTACTTCGGCTGCCGCGTCTTTACCGATGCACTCTGTGCGGCCATCACCTTCCTGCTGGGCGGCCTGGTCGGCATCGGCACCCTGGTCTGCGCCTTCGGCCTTGGACCTTTCATCCAATTCTTCAATGGCGCGTTCTCTGAGAAGGTTTTGCAATATAAACCTGTGGAAACTTCTTGATTTGTTCCTAAGAGGTGCCACCCACTAAAAAAGGCCCTGCCTCAAGGTAGGCAGGGCCGGATAACCGCACAAATATAATCACATAACTCGTTCAAACACCGCAATCACCAGCGGCATGGTCACGATGGACAGCAGCGTGGTCAGCACGTACAAAGCCCCTGATTCCTCCATATCGCGGTCATACAACTGCACCATCGAGTTCAACGCCGAACATACCGGCGTAATGCCGGACAAAAACACTGTCATCAAAATCGCCTTGCCGTCTGGGATCCAGGTCTGCGCTTTCAGCAGCCATAACAACCCCAGCGTCACCATCGGGTACAAAATCAAACGCAAAAACACGGTCAAATAATACCGCGGCGTAAGCACCAGCTTTTTCAGCGGGCTGGACGCGATTGCCATACCCGCCAGCAGCATACCCAGCGGGCCGATCATATTGCCCACGCTGGAGATGGTCGTCACCAGCCCCGCCGGCAGCGTGATGTGCAGCGCAAACAGCAGCGCCGCCGCCACAATGGCGATCAGGTTCAGGTTCGTCATGATTTTTTTCAGGTCAATGCCCTTGTCGCCCCGCAGCACCGTGCAGCAATGGGTCCACAGCAGCACCAGCTGCACAATGATGAACCCGCAGGAATACACCACATACTCACTGCCCAGCGTAGCCTGCAGCAGCGGGATGACCAACGCCGACGCGTTGGAATAAATCACAGCACACCGCTCAATCACATCCAGTTTCAGCGGCTTTTTCAGCAGCGCCGTCAGCGCCAAAAACAGCAGGTGCATGATGCCTGCCACCACAAACGAATACACGATGCCGGTGCGCACCTCCGGCGTGTTGTCGATCTGGAACGCGTTCAGGATCATGCACGGCATGACCAGATACACCATGATGACCGACAGCACCCGGCTGTCCTCAGGCTTCAACAGCCCGACCCGGACCACCAGATACCCCATCAGCAAAATCAGAAACAACTGCGCGATTTTTTCCGCCAGCAGGATACTGATCGACATACTTTCATCCCCCTCATTTCTCCTGCCATACTACCACAATTTGCCGCACCGCGCAAGCACCACAAAAAAGGGAAAGGCCTCAGTCCTTCCCTTTAACGCTATTCAGTTTCGCTCATGGGTACTGCGGCATCCGGCTCCGCGCAAGGCTCCTGCTCTGCGCCATAAAAGCCGCAGCCATGCTTGCCGTGCTGCTTTACATGGTACAGCGCGTGGTCGGCATCCTTAAAGATGCTCTCCCCCGGGTCCTGCCGGTCAGAGAACGCCACGCCAACGCTCAGCGAGACAGGCGGCAACCCGTCGGCCGGGTTGCTCAGCAGATCGTTGACCAGATTGATTTTTTCTTTAATATTGTTGGTCAGGTCGGTGGTCATATCCACCATAATGACCGCGAACTCGTCGCCGCCGATGCGGCAGACATAGTCGATGCTGCGGAACGCTTTCTGCAGCAGGGATGCCACCTTTTTCAAAATTTCATCGCCTACCGCATGGCCGTAGGTGTCGTTAACGGTCTTGAAGCTGTCCACATCGCAGATGATCATGGCAAAGTCTGACTGCCCCTTCTCGTAAATGGACAAAATCTTCTCAAACGACCCTCGATTCAGCGCATCGGTCAGTGCGTCATGCTCGGCCTCATGACGGATGAGCTTCTGCGTCTCCTGGTTTTCCAGGTAGACTTTGTTGTAGGTCACGGCCAGGTTTTGCAGCTCCGCCGCGCCCACCACCGGAAAGATCTCCCCGTTCTGGATGCTCTTTCCGTACAGCAGCAGCGGCTTTACGATTAAATGCTGCACGATGGCGCACATCATCAGCACCATCAAAATCAACGCCACTACGCTGATCTCAAACCTAAAATAAATGTCACTGAACACCGTTGCTGCGTTGTTTTGGCGGTTCTTTGTCTGTTCGATCAGGCTTTGGGTGCAGGCCGCAACATTGTCGTTGATGTTCTCCCGCAGCGTCTGGTACTGGTCGTTGCAAACCAGCTGCTGTGCCTTGCGGATCTTCTCGCTGTCGGTCATCCGCTGGTCGCTCTCGTGCAGCGTCACCGCCTGGATGGCCTCCGGCCAGCTTTCCCCGTCCGCAATGTAGGCCTCGGCCGCCAGCCGCATGGCATAACGGTCGGCATAGCTCAGATTTTTGGTGCTGTTCAGCGCAGTTTTCAGTGATTCCAACGACGTTGTTCCGTCAAATTCCTGTTCCAAATAGGCGAACGCCTTCTCCTGGCGCCGGGTCACGTTCTTTTCCTCAAAGTAAAGGTCCATGTACTCTCGCTGCCCGGTCACCACAAACAGCCGCACCTGCTCGGCCAGATAATCCGATGCCGCCTGCAGCTCACTTGCCTGGTTTTCGCACTCAATATATTCATCCGTGGCGGTCTGCAACGCCGCAAACTGCTGCGTGCACTCAGACGAAACAAACACAAGCAGGATGCCCAGCAGAATGGTCACCGCAATGCTCCCAATGCTGACCCGTTCGATCCGTATTTTCTTCACACGCGCTCAACTCCCGCACAAAATGCGCATCGTCATACCGCAGCATTTTGTTAAAATTTTCGATATTTTTATTATAGAAAGTTTATTGTTAGATTGCAAGACAATTTTCGACATGATTGCGCAGTGTTTTACGGCTGCTGCCGCCCCGCTTTGGACGATTCGCTCTTGCAAAATGGCGTGGTTCGCGTTATGCTGGCTGTATAACAAAGTAAAAGGGAGCACCTGCTATGAATGTTACTGTATATTTAGGCGCCAATTATGGCACAGACCCCGCCCTGCAAACTACCGTGGCCGAGCTGGGGCAATGGATCGGCAAAAGCGGCCACACGCTGGTTTACGGCGGCTCTGCCAGCGGCCTGATGGGTGTGCTGGCCCGCAGCGTAATGGCCGCCGGCGGTCCCGTGATTGGCGTAGAACCGCAGTTTTTCATTGATGAAGGCTACGAGCTGGACGGCCTGACGCAGTTGATCGTCACACAGGACATGACCGAGCGCAAAGCCAAAATGATCGAGCTGGGCGATGCTTTTATCGCGTTCCCAGGCGGCACCGGCACGCTGGAGGAGATCACTGAGGTCATGTCGAAAGTGTCCCTCAAGCACCTGGATGCTCCCTGCATCCTCTACAACCTCAACAACTATTACGACAGCCTAAAAGCCCTGTTAGAGCACATGATCGAAACCGGCCTCTCCGCCCCCGCCCGCCAGGAGGGCATCTACTTTGCCGCTGATTTGGCAGAGATCAAGCAGATTCTAGGCGAGGCATAAAATCCCCCTGTACTCCAATTCGCCGCATTTCCGTAGGGCTAGATTCTATATCCGCCCGACCAAACGCCTCCCCTGGCGGGGTGCCTTCCCGCAACGCAGGAAGATGTCGCACAGCGACAAAGGGGACCAGCCGCGTAAGCGGTTCCGCCATACTGTAGGGAGAGGGTCTCTCACTTTTTCTTTTAATTTATGCACACAGAAAACTGCCGCCTTCCCCAGGCAATCAAAAAAGATTGCACTTAACAGCAGGCTCTTTTTAGGCATCGGGGACTCTCCCGCGTTCTAAAAGTGCCCCACTGGGGCATTTTTCTGGCCGGGACGTACCGTTGGCCTACGGACTTGCGGTTACCGCCGCAACAAGCTATTCTCGTCCCCGCTGGTGCACGGAAACAGCAGTTCCCTCAAAAACAAGCAATAA
>ENA-UOJR01000182-UOJR01000182.1-human-gut-metagenome-genome-assembly--contig:-C115P-NODE-182-length-95922-cov-31.814159_pt1 | contig 95922 bp, 68 predicted proteins | sample MGYA00242354_ERZ723901 | MGnify/ENA metagenome assembly ERZ723901
AAACTCGTGCCGGAGACTACCGGGAAGTCACTGGAGGAGATTGAAAGATATTGGACCCGTTCGGAATAAATATAAAACAGACCTTAATAACAATAAACTAACATCTTATAAATATGGATAGTAAGAACAACATTGGTCATTCAGCGGACATTTCTTTCACTGCTGAATTGCCCATACCAATCTATAATGGAAATAATAGTATGGATTTCGAGAAACTGGCAAGTCTGTACAAGAATGAACTTCTGGACAGTGTCCTCCCTTTCTGGCTTGAACACTCCCAAGATCACGAGTATGGTGGTTACTTCACCTGTCTGGACCGTGAAGGAAAAGTGTTCGATACGGATAAGTTCATCTGGCTGCAATGTCGTGAAGTGTGGATGTTCTCCATGCTTTACAATAAAGTGGAAAAACGCAAGGAATGGCTGGATTGTGCCGTTCAAGGTGGTGAATTTCTAAAAAAATACGGACATGATGGTAACTATAACTGGTATTTTTCCCTTGATCGTTCGGGTAGACCATTGGTAGAACCGTACAATATCTTTTCATATACATTCGCTGCCATGGCTTTCGGACAGTTAAGCCTTGCAACCGGTAATCAGGAATATGCTGACATTGCCAAGAAAACTTTCGACATTATCCTTTCCAAAGTAGATAATCCGAAAGGGAAATGGAATAAGCTTCATCCGGGTACCCGTAATCTGAAGAACTTTGCCTTGCCAATGATCCTCTGTAACCTGGCACTGGAGATAGAGCATTTATTGGATGAAACGTATCTGCGGGAAACAATGGATACTTGTATCCATGAAGTGATGGAAGTTTTCTATCGTCCCGAACTCGGAGGTATCATTGTTGAAAACGTGGACATAGACGGTAATCTGGTCGATTGTTTTGAAGGCCGTCAGGTAACTCCGGGGCATGCCATTGAAGCTATGTGGTTTATTATGGATCTGGGCAAGCGTTTGAATCGTCCTGAATTGATAGAGAAAGCCAAAGAGACTACTCTCACGATGCTTAATTATGGCTGGGACAAGCAATATGGGGGTATCTACTATTTTATGGATCGTAACGGTTGTCCTCCCCAACAACTGGAATGGGATCAGAAGCTCTGGTGGGTGCATATCGAGACACTTATTTCTTTGCTGAAAGGCTATCAACTGACGGGAGATAAACGGTGTCTGGAATGGTTTGAAAAGGTACACGACTACACTTGGGAGCATTTCAAGGATAAAGAATATCCTGAATGGTATGGCTACTTGAACCGAAGAGGAGAAGTATTGCTACCACTCAAAGGTGGAAAATGGAAAGGATGCTTCCATGTACCAAGAGGACTGTATCAGTGCTGGAAAACATTAGAAGATTTGATGAATTATAAATAACTATCTTGTTTTATTAACATTAATATTTAATATGGAGAAACAAATCACATGGAGTATAAGGTTTATAGCCTTATTCATCTGTTCGCTTTCTTTCTTAAACGTTCATGCTCAAAAAAACACGAACGTGAAAGGGACAGTGTATGACTCAAACAATGAGCCGCTTGTCGGTGCTACTGTTAGTGTAAAAGGGAATTCGTCCAACGGTACTATTACCAATATTGACGGACAGTTTAGCCTAAATGTACTGGATTTAAAATCGACTTTAGTAGTTTCCTTTGTCGGGTACCAGACTCAAGAGGTTGCTTTACATGGTCGTTCAGAAATTACTATTAGACTTCAAGAAGATGCACAAGCATTGGATGAAGTTGTAGTGGTGGGGTATGGAACTCAAAAAAAGAAATTCTTAATAGGTTCCGTTTCTCAAGTAGGCTCTAAAGAGTTGATGATGGCTCCTCAAGCTAACCTTTCTAATATGATGACAGGCAAGTTACCGGGGGTAACGAGTGTTCAACGTTCCGGTCTTCCCGGAAACGACCAGACATCTATCAACATCCGTGGTTTAGGTACTTTTTTAGATTCTAGTCCTCTGATATTAGTGGATGGTGTTGAACGTATGTTGAATACTGTAAATCCTAATGATGTAGAAAACATATCTATTTTGAAAGATGCAGCTACAGCATCCGTTTATGGTTTGGCAGCGGCAAATGGAGTAATCCTGGTAACAACCAAGAAAGGTACTGAAGGTAAAGTAACTCTTTCGTATGACGGTTCTGTTACTTTCCAGAAAAATACAGCTATGCCTGAAATGCTAAATGGTCCTGACTATATTTATTGGTATAATAAGGCGAGTGAACTTGATGGCAACGGACCATATTATGGAGCTGATATTCAGACGAAAGTGGCTAATAACTATGATCCGGAAGGTAAATATGGAAATACAAACTGGACGAAAGAAGTTTTTAAGGATTATGGCTTCACACATCAACATAATATTTCTGCTTCCGGTGGTAACAAGAATATCCGTTTCTTCACCAGTATAGGTATGTTGGATCAATCCGGCATCATCGAAAATGTGAATTATGATCGTTACAATGTCCGTTCTAACGTAGAAGGTAATATTACCAAAGATTTAACGTTCGAACTTAATATTTCTGGCTTTTATGAAGAAAAGAACTGGCCCGGAATTAGTACAAGCGCACAAGCTGAACAAAACCCCATTCAGCAGGCTGTTTATTCAGCCCCTATTATTCCTATTTATTATCAAGGAGAATATACAGCTTGGATTGGTCCCGGTAGTTCCAACACACAGAGTCCACTCGCTACTTTAAGGAATAGCGGATTTCAGAAAAACCAAAGACATGAGTTTGATGGTACAATGAAAATCAGTTATGCCTTTCCTTGGATAAAAGGGTTGAAAGCTTCTCTAGGTTTAGTTTATGATACTAGTTATTCGGAAGATAACGGTTTCTTGGTAGGATACAATGTTAATGCTTATAGTGCAGATTCTAAATCATATAATTTAATGCGTGCCTCTTCTACAAGCGAGAAAGGTAATTACACAAAATCCGCATCTTCTTTCAGAAGATTTATGGTCCGCCCAAGTGTGGAGTATGCTAATACCTTTGGCAAGCATGCAGTTTCAGCCCTTTTCTTATATGAACAGACGCAATTGAAAGGTTCTACAATGACAGGAAAGATGGGTGGTTATAATTTTAATGATCCGGTTGATCTTTCATTAGGTACTGAATTTATATCCAATCCTACAGGTAGTCACAGCGATAAAGCTACCATTGGTTATGTAGGACGTTTCAATTATATTTTCGATAAAAGATACCTTGCTGAATTTGCTTTCCGTGTAGATGGATCCTATAAATTCGCAAAAGATAGAAGATGGGGATTCTTCCCTTCTGTATCTTTGGGATGGGTAATCTCTGAAGAAAATTTCATAAAAAACAATTTTTCTTCTATCAACCTATTAAAACTGCGTGCTTCTGTCGGTGAATTAGGAAGTGATAATACAGATGCTTTTTTACATAGAAGTATTTTTAACGTAGAGAAGAATGCCTACATATTCGGAGGAGTTCCTTATGCAGGATTAGGTGCATCCAACTCTATTACTTCCAGCTTAACCTGGTCTACTACCCGCAGTTACAATATTGGTGCTGACCTGACAATGTGGAATGGATTATTGGGAGTAGAATTCGATTTATTTTATAAGCTGACAAAAGATATACAAGAAAGCCGGAGTGGTGGTTTCCCTCCTTCATTAGGTGGAAATTATGCTCAAAAAGGAAATACGGGTAAGATCGACAATCGCGGTTTTGAATTGGTATTGAAGCACCAAAACCACGTTAATGATTTTTACTATAGTATAACCGGTAGTGTAGCGTGGGCTAGAAATAAAGTTCTGTCGCGGATTGAAAGTGAAAGTACTCCTTGGTACCGGACAAACATAGGTGAACCTTTAGGACAAATTTATGGCTATAAAGCTATAGGCTTATATCAAACACAAGAGCAATTGGATAACCGTCCTTTTGTTGGTAATGGAGTTCAACGTTTAGGTGATATCATGTATGAGGATATCAATGGAGATGGTAAAATTACGCAGGATGGGGATAAAGTTAAAATCGGTCACAGCACTTTGCCAGAGTTAAACTACTCTCTGTCTATGGACTTCAACTGGAAAGGGTTCAATTTGAGTGCATTATGGCAAGGAGCTGCTATTGTTAGTTATACGTTGAATGGTACTTATAATCATGGTTCAATGGACAATACGGTCTATACACGACCATTCTACTCGGGAGGAAATGCTCCTTATTATCTGGTAGAAGATTCATGGACACCGGAAAATACTAGCGCCCGTTATCCCAGATTAAGTGCCATTCATAACGGAAATAATGCATATACCTCTTCCTGGTGGTTAGTAAATGGTAATTTCCTGCGTTTGAAGAATTTACAGTTTGGTTACACAATTCCTAAAAAAATACTTGCGAAAGCCAATATTGGACTATCTAACGTTCGTGTATATGTAGCAGGCACCAATCTGTTTACTTTCACAGAATTTAAATATTGCGACCCTGAAATGGCTATTATAAATAATGGTTATTATCCCCAACAAAAGAATTATAGTGTTGGATTAAATATCACATTCTAATTAAATCAATAATTATGAAAATAAAAAGATTATATCTATTAGGGATAGGGCTGATGTTTACGTCACAGTTTCTAACCTCGTGCCATGATTTGTTGGAGAAAGATCCTACAGACTCATATTCAGAAACAGTAGCCTGGAGCTCGGAATCTTCTTTAGATATGTATGTGACTTACTTATATAAGCCTCTCAATGGCTTATCCAACTTTTCTTCTTTATCCTTAACCGATGGATATACAGATTTAGTTAAGTATGGAAATGGAGTTCCACAAACATGGAGTGCTCATAACAAGATTCTATTGCAGCAAAACACAATAACATCAGATAATAATCCGATGTCATCGTGGGGACTTTATACCGACATATTTAGAGAAAATGTATTTCTGCGTGATGCTGGCATCTATGGAAGTAAGTTTAGTGAAGATTTTCTCAATACTCGTATTGCTGAAATTCGTTTTATTCGCGCTGTGAATTATGCACGTATGATAAGAATTTTCGGAGGAGTTATTCTTCGTGACGAAACAAATGGAGTTGATTCAGAAGGGGAAAAAGCAAAAGCAAGAGCAACTGAAGCCGAATCATGGGATTTTGTTCTGAAGGATTTGGAATTCGCAGCCAAACACCTTCCGGAAGAATGGGACAGCAAATGGGATGGGCGTTTGACTAAAGGAGCAGCGTATGCCTATATGTGTCGTACAGCACTCTTTGCAAAACGTTGGGATATTGCTATTACCGCTGCTGATGAGATTAAAAAGCTCAATAAGTATGATTTAATGGATGAATATAAAGATGTATTTAAAGTGGCAGGTAATAAAGAAATTATTTTCTCCATAGCATACAAAATTCCGGATATGCCCCATTATTTCGATCGCTATTTTGCTCCTGACGGTAAACAAGGGATAAGAAGAGCTGTCCCGACAAGTGAGCTGGCTGATTCTTATGATATGGCTGACGGAACTCCTTTCTCGTGGAGCGGCTCCATGGCCAAAGATCCTTATGTAGGTCGTGAACCTCGTTTCTATGCATCCATTATATATAATGGGGCTACTTGGAAAGAAAAGACTATTTATACCTATGTAGACGCAGAAAACGGTTTTGCAGCTTACAGAGATAACATGAATCCGGGAGAAAAACAAACTGTTACCGGATATTTCATCAGAAAATATCTACAAGAAAACAATACCGAATTTGATGATAAGGGAAGCGATCAGTTTTGGATTGAAATGCGTTATGCGGAGGTTTTGTTAAATCTGGCTGAAGCTCTGGCAGAACAGGATTATGCTAAAAATCAGGATGATGCCCTGGAAGCTCTCAATGAAGTAAGAAGACGTGTTGACCTACCGGAACGTACAACACAAGAAGCACCGGATAAAGACTCATTTATGAAACTATTACGTAAGGAACGTATTTGTGAATTGGCCTTTGAAGGATTCCGTTATTGGGATTTACGCAGATGGCGTTTGGCTGGCGAAGTTATTGATGGAAAACAGGCACATGGAACAAAAATAACCAAAAAAGATGATAATTCTTATACTTATGAACAAGTGTCATGTGACGACAATATAAACCGCTTCTTTCCAGAACGCTATTACTTGCTACCTATTCCTGTAGATGAATTACAGAATAATCCGTTATGTGAGAATAATGCTCCTTGGTAATATTAAAAGATTATTATAGTTATGAAAAATTTCAAAGTAATTACATACATCATATTAATGATAGCATTTAGCTTTTCCTTTTCTTCTTGTGAAAAGCATGATGATATCCATTATCATTTTGATTGTGATATCATATCCATTATGGTTCGTGCTAATTCTCCGGAAGATGGTACTACTTATGATGGGCTCATATCAGAGAATGGAAATATAACTTTCGAACTTCCGGCAAAAGTGAAATTGAGCGAATTATATGTAACAGCCAATTTGCCTGTAGCAGCATTTGCTTATCCTTCATTGACTGGTGCTAAAGATTTATCTACTCCATTTAAACTAACTATTGTAGCAGGTGATGGAACGCAAAAGGAGTATACTTTGATTGCTAAACACCCAAATAACTAAAAAAGTAGATGTTATGAAAATAAAATATCATAATTGGCTTCAAGTTGCTGTCATGGCAACAATGGTTGTATTTTCCGCATGCTCGGATGATCCAACATTATACTCTGACACTGATATAACCGGATTCAAAGTTAGATTGGGCGAGGGTAATTATAAACAGGGTACCGTTAAGGATGGTAACATTATTGAATTTAAGATCACTCCGGACTTAGATTTGAGCAAACTCAATGGAGTTACTTGTTCTTTCTTTATCTCTCCATATGCAACAGTTACACCTACCCCCGATGTACCTCAAGATTTTTCAAAAGATGTACATTACACAGTGAAGGCGCAAGATGGCACAACCACTGACTGGACCGTAAAATGGACTTATGGCGGAAAAGTAAATGATGGAGAAGGTTTTGAATATTTTTTCAAAAAATGGGAAATTAGTGTACCCACTCCATCTAATAAAGACAAAGATGGTTTCGGTGCAGTGTTTGGTAATTATATAATAGATACCCAATTTAATTTCTATGATAAATATACAGGGCAGAAAGTAGATAAGACTTTGAATGTGACAGGAATAGACGCTTCTTTGTGCCAGTTAGTCAATGATGACGCCGGTAATTTGATCGGTGTAGTAAAAAATGTAGGGTTATACAGATGGACTACTGTTGAGGGAGCTCCACAAAAGGTTGCTAATGTAACTCCCGGAGCAAATAAAGTTTCTGCAATCGGTGATATTGACAAAGTGGGATATGTTTATGATTCTAAACCTGATGGTGTAGGTACACATGCAGTTTACAAATTTGAGAATGGTACATATACAGGCACTTCAACCTTGCTTACCGGTCGTCCCAGTAATGATAGTAACTGGCGACAGATTGTGGCTGTACTCGGCGTGTCGGATAACCCACCATTTTACGTAATAGACGCAGTGAATGCCGGAGGTGTAATGGGACCGGAAATCGGTTATAAAGCAAATACGGCAGGGGCATTTAGCAGCATCACAGGTCCATATATAGACATGTGGAATAAGAAAGGATACGCTGGCTGGGGAAATCATGTACTTATTTCCGGTAGAGGTATTCCATTCAATGGCAGATGGTACGGAGCAACCATAACTTGTGGTTGGGGCTGGGTTGGACTGCATCTGCTAGACCCGTCTAGTAATCATTCATTACCTATCACAGAAACAATTGAGCCATGGACTACCAACTCTTGTATCTGGACTACTTGTTCACCAAGTGATGACGGAGAATCATTATATCTCTATTACGGTTATGGTGTAGGTATTCGTTGTTATGAACTTACAAAATACGAGAAATAGGCATACTCCTAATTATATAGAATTGAAATATGTTGAATAAAAGCATTATATCGTTTTTTCTATTGTTATTTGCTACCTGTTCCTTTGCCGGGAACAGGGGCAAAGAACAACCTAAATACCTTTGGTTTGATGCAGAAGCTAATTTTGAACGCTTTGCCTCTAAAGATTCTATTTCTTACTATTTGGAAAAAGCCAAATCAGTAGGATTCAACCAAGTAGTAGTAGACGTCAAACCTATATACGGGGAAGTACTGTATAAAAGTAAAATTCTACCTCCACTTACAACAGTGAATGGTAAAGTAATTCATCGTGACTGGGATTACCTGCAGTATTTTATCAATGAAGCTCGTCGGTTAGGATTAAAAGTCACTGTTTCCACTGCAATGTTTCCGTCCGGACATCCCGCTACCCGCGAAGGTCTGGTCTATGATGAGTCACGTTGGGATGGGAAAACATGCTTGGAATATACACCTGACGGAAAGATGCTTGACATCAGAGAGGATAAGAAAAAAGTAGGAGCTTTTTTAAATCCGGTTCGTAAAGATGTCCGCAAATTTGCTTTAAGTATTGTTCGTGAAATAGTGAAAAACTATGATGTTGATGCTTATGCATTAGATTATTGTCGATATCCAGGAGATGATAGTGACTTCTCTGCTGACAGTCGTAAAGCTTTTGAACATTACTTAGGAAAAAAAGTCCGGAACTTTCCAGACGATATTTTCACTTGGAATGCCGATGGAACGAAAAATCCTGGTATTTATTATAAAGAATGGTGGGCATTCCGGGCTAATGTTATCACTAGTTTTGTGAAAGAGGTACGTAAAGAAATTCATTCTATCAATAATAAAGTAGAACTAGAGTATTGGGCCGCTTCCTGGATTCATGGTATTTATGGACAAGGGCAGAATTGGGCCAGTCCAAAATCTGATTTCTCATTAAATTATCCGTGGGGATCGGAAGCCTACAATGAATCAGGATTTGCACCTTATCTGGATACCTTCTTATGTGGAACGTATTTAGAGCGTATCTACGGCATGGATGATCCGGAATCTATAGAGTATGGTATTGCCCGTGCACAGAGATTGGTTGGTAATGATTGCAAAGTATTCGGAACGATATATGCTTTAAATCATAAAACCAATATAGCCGATGCAGTAAGCCTTTGTCTTGAGAAATCGGAAGGATTGATGATATTCGACATAGTACAGGTTATTGAAATGAATCTGTGGGATGATATCCAAAAAGGTATAGAACGTGCGGAAGCACAGAGATAACTAAAAATAAATATTTACGATTAAATCGATATGATAATGAAAAATATATCAAAATATTGGCTTCTTTTCATGATTGCCGCCATGTCTGCGACAAGTTGTTCAGATGATGATAATGAAAAGGTGGTAATGCCGGATCCTGATCCGACAACATTAGGTTGGGTTAAACAGACAACAGAGTTTGGCACATTACCTGAATACATAAGTGTATACAAATCTCCGTCAGAGCTGGAAGGCATGAAAGCCATAGCTTTTATTGCTGTTGCGGATATGTCAAAAGCAAATTTTGCAACTATCGGAGACCAGATATATTCTAAGACTCCCAATCAAATCTGGCAAGCAGAACAACAAAAATATCCGATAATTATGAATGGTGGATATTTTGTAATGGGAGCCGGTAAGTCTGTCAGTCTGCTATGCCGTGGAGGAGAGGTCTTAGCTGTGAACTCGCAGGAGGAAATACGTTCTCAAAAGAGTTATTATCCTACACGAGGTATCTTTCAGCTGTCAAAGAATGGCTATTTCTCCACAGATTGGGCTTATACAACAACTGATGGTGTGACATATACCTATGAACAACCTTCTCCCAATAAGTCCGGTTATGAGCCTCAACCTGCACCTTCGGCTTATTTTCCGACGAGAGGCGTGAAATTAAATGCAGAAACGGCGATTGGAGGTGGACCGATCCTGTTGAAAGACGGAAGTGTGAGAAATACTTTTATTGAAGAACTTTTTGATGAAGAAAGTGGAGTTGCTCCCGAAAGTTATCATCCAAGAACCGCTATCGGAGTAACAGCCAATAATAAGGTGATATTTTTTGTTTGTGAAGGCCGCAGTGTAACGGAAGGTGTAAAAGGTATGAATATGGCTATGATGGCTAATGTCCTGAAGAGCTTAGGTTGTGTAGATGCTATGAATCTTGATGGTGGTGGTTCAACTTGTATGTTGGTCAACGGTCAACCGGTGATAAAGCCAAGTGCTGGTGCCCAACGTGCTATAACTACGGCAGTAGCTTTAAAATAACGGTCGAAAGATCTTTAGGATAACAAGTTTATTTTATTTAGCTTTCTTATTATTCTCGATTTCAGGCTGTATTTTTTCTAAATACTAGCTTGAAGTCGAGAAATAAAAACAATAAAGTATGAAATACATTCCAAGCATTTTATTCTTCTTTTTTCTTCTATCACTTAGTAGTTGTTCTACAAAGACTGTAGAATCAGAGCTTCCCGAGCCAAATCCTCCCACTCCTGTCATTCCGGAAGAACCAACTCCTGAAAAAGAAAAAATGCTCTGGTTTGATGCAGAAGCAAATTTTGAACGTTTCTCCCCAAAAGAGAATATCACATATTATCTTGATCTCGCCAGATCAACAGGTTTTAATAAAATTGTAGTCGATGTGCGTCCTGTACAAGGCGATGCCCTGTTTAAAAGTTCCTATTTAACCCCATTGACCGATCTTGCCGATACACATATCGAAAGAGATTGGGATTATCTTCAATTTTTTATTGATGAGGCTCATAAACGTGAACTTAAAGTTACGGTCTCTGCTACTATATTTACGGCAGGCCTACCTTCTTCTAAAAATGGTATGGCGTACCGTGATGATACATGGGATGGAAAAACTTGTTTGGAATATACCAAAGATCAGGGTTTGATAGATATTAAGGACGATAAAACAAAAGTCTCCGCCTTTTTAAACCCAGTTTTACCGGAAGTACAAGACTTTTGTCTGAATTTTATAAAAGAGTTAGTTACAAATTACAATTTTGATGGTTTTGCCTTAGACTATTGCCGTTATCCGGGAGATGAAAGTGATTTTTCGGAGGCAACAAAAACGGCTTTCGAACAATACATCGGAAAGCAATTAGATCGGTTCCCGGATGATATTTTCATTTGGAATACAGATGGCACTAAACGGACAGGGACTTATTACAAGAAATGGTGGGAGTTCCGCTCTATGGTCATACGTAATTTTGTAGAACGGGTGCGCACAGAAATTAAAAACATTAAACCGGATATTCAATTAGAATATTGGGCTGCCTCATGGATTCATGCTATTTATGGGCAAGGACAAAATTGGGCATCCACCGAATACGATTTTTCCAAAGAATACAGTTGGGCTTCACCTGAATATAAAAATACAGGTTTTGCCGGATTGTTAGACACCTTTCTATGTGGAACTTATTTAACCAAAATATTTGGATTGAACGATCCCGAATCCATAGAATATGGTATAGCGCGTGCACAACGCATTGTTCATGGAGCATGTAAAGTCTATGGCACTTTGTATGCTTTAAATCATAAGGACAATATAGCAGATGCTGTTTATGTCTGTCTTTCCCAATCCGAAGGATTAATGGTGTTTGACATTGTGCAAGTAATAGAATTCAATCAGTGGGCAGCCATTAAGGAAGGAATTCAACGAGCAGAGAGTCTTTAAATAGCGAATATTCAATAAAATATAATATATAAAATGAAACGAGTACTTATATTATTACACATTATTTTATGCACATGCATAGTAATTCAAGCCAAAAACTACACTGTAAGTTCACCGGATGGAAAAATCAAGGTGACGGTAACAGCCGGAAAACTATTAAGTTGGAGTATTGATTACAATGGTGAACGTATACTAAATCCCAGTCTGATGCAGATGGATATTGAAGGGCAGACTGAACAACCGGGAGTAAATCCGAAAGTAATAAAAGCTAAAACACTCAAAGTAAATTCGGAGCAAACAGCTGTCATTCCACTTAAACAAAGAATTATCAAAGATCAATATAACCAGTTAACTCTGACTTGTAAAGGTAACTACGCAATAGTCTTCAGAGTATATAACAATGGAGCCGCTTATCGTTTTGAGACTTCATTAAAGCAACCTAAAGTTATTATTAATACTGAAACCATCGAACAGAACTGGACTGAAGGGTGTAAGCTATATTGGCCAAGAGAAAAGAATCAAGAATATCTCACACACTGCGAAGCCATTTTTGATGAATTAAACATCTCCTCGCTCACTAAGGATATGAAAGGCTATCTACCCATTTATCTCTCTACCCCTAAAGGAACGAAAGTTGTTATTATGGAATCCGATCTTTTCGATTATCCCAATCTATTTTTGACAGGTGATCGTAATAACACGCTGTCCGGTGAATTTCCTCCTGTAGTTTTAAAAAGTGCCTTAAAGGAAGGTGCCGACCGTGACGAAGTATTATTGGAGAAAGCCTCTTACATTGCTGAAACTGAAGGAACAAGAACTTTCCCTTGGCGTGTGTTAATGATTAACGAAGACGACAAAGCGGTAATTGAAAATAACTTAGTGTATCAATTAGCCTCTCCATCTGTTACTCAAGACACAGACTGGATAAAACCCGGAAAGATTTCTTGGGATTGGTGGAGTACACTGAACGTATACGGGGTAGATTTTAAGGCAGGTGTGAATACTGATACCTATAAATATTTCATTGATTTCGCTTCAAAATACGGAATTGAATATATTTTATTAGATGAAGGATGGTCAGCCGGAACCTGGAATATTAAGGAGCCAATACCCGGATTGGATATACCGGAACTGGTACGATATGGAAAGGAAAGAAATGTTGGTCTTGTATTATGGACCTTATGGAACCCACTTGATAAAGAATTGGACGAAATTCTGGATGTTTATGAAAAATGGGGAATCAAAGGTATAAAAGTAGATTTTATGCAACGTTCGGATCAATATATGGTTAATTTCTACGAACGGGTAGGAAAAGCCGCAATGGACCGTAAATTACTCGTTGATTTCCATGGATCTTTCAAACCTTCCGGTTTGCAGAAGAAATATCCCAATGTGATGACTTTTGAAGGTGTACTGGGATTAGAGCACGATAAGGATTCAAGAGATATTAATCCGGTACATGACTTGATTCTTCCATTTACAAGAATGGTAGCCGGTCCGATGGATTATACTCCCGGTGCAGTAAACAATGCAACAGCAGAAGACTTTTACATCAATTTCGTACATCCGATCAGTTTAGGTACACGCGCCCATCAGGCAGCTTTATATGTAGTGTATGAAAGCCCGTTACAAATGTTAGCAGATTCTCCCTCAAATTATTATAAAGCTCCAGAATTTGCCTCTTTTATCTCCCGTATACCTACCATTTGGGAAGATACTAAAGCTATAACAGCTAAAATCGGAGAACAATTAGTTATTGCCCGCAAGAATGGTAAGAATTGGTATTTGGCAGGTTTAACAGACTGGAATGCCCGTAACATTGAAGTGAAACTGGATTTTCTTGAAGCATCCAAATATAAAATGGAAATTTTCAAAGACGGTGTGAATGCAGATGTTTACGCCTCGGATTTTAAAACAGAAGAGGTAATGGTTTCAAAAGATGAACTAATTAACATCATCATGGCTAAAGGTGGCGGTTGGGCAGCAATTCTTACTCCGGTTGAATAAAAAGGTTTAGTAATGAAGAAAATACTATTTATATTATATACCTGTTGCATTTTATCGTTTCCTGTACGTGCGCAGCAAATTCCGTCATTTAAAGCAAATGACAGAATTGTTTTTCTTGGAAATAGTATAACGGAAGGAGGGCATTATCATTCTTATATATGGCTGTATTACATGACGCACTTCCCCAATTTACCTCTTCGTATGTATAATGGAGGAATCGGTGGTGATTGTGTGAGCCACATGGTTTATCGTTTCGATTCAGATATTAAAATCAAAAAGCCGACCTATCTGATCTGTTCTTTCGGGATGAATGATTCCGGATTCGACGGATATAATAAGCCCGGATATGATAAGTATGCGAATCAGCAGGTAGAGTATGCTCACACAGAGTTTGAAAAACTGCAACGGCAGATTCTTGCTGACAAAAAAATAAAAAGCGTAGTACTTCTAGGCTCTCCTCCCTATGATGAGAATGTGAAATTGAAAGGAGTAGAAGCTCTACACGGAAAGAATGAGACGATCAAACGAATTATTGAAATGCAGGCAGAAGTTGCCCAAAAGAGAGGATGGGGATTTGTCAATTTCAATACTGTGATGTGCGGGTTGAATAAGCAGATTCAGCTATCTGATTCTACAGCTACTTTCTGTGGCGGTGACCGGATTCATCCTGATAAAGACGGTCATATGGTAATGGCGTACTTATTCCTGAAAGCACAGGGACTTGCAGGACAGGAAATCGCCTCTTTCCAAATCAATGCCACTAACAGGAAAGCAATGGAAGAGCGAAATTGCCGAATATCTCATATAAAGAATGAGAATGACACAATATCTTTCAGATATTTATCCCGTTCATTGCCTTTCCCTATCGACACGATTCCTCGCTGGGGAACGAAAGGTACAGCCCGAGATGCTATCAGACAAATTCCCTTTATGCAGGAAATGAACCAGGAAATAATGAAAGTAACTGATTTGCATGGCATTTTCCGGGTAACTATTGATGGAATAGAAATTGGCTGTTGGAGTGGCGACGAATTGAGTAAAGGAGTTAATCTGGCAGAAATAACATGTACACCCCAATACCAACAGAGTCTGTCTATCATGCATCTGAATGAAGAAAGGTGTGCTATAGAAAAACGTTTACGTCAATATATGGCTATGCAGTATGTCTTTTTTAAGCATAGAGGATTACTTTTTGCAGATAATAAAGCCGCTCTTGATGTTGCCAAAGCGGAACGGGAAAGTCATTACCTGGTGAAGTATTTATATACCAATTATACTCAAGCCATGTTTCCACAGATACGTGAAGCCTGGCAGGCTGAAATAGACCAGTTGATAACTCAAATATATAAAATAAACAAGCCTCTTACGCGTTTGATTAAAATAGAAAGGATTAAAGAATGAAATTAAGACTATTATTACTTTTATGCCTGTTCCAATGGAGTTTTTCCTGTTTTAGTGTACAGGCTGAAACTACTCCCGTAGTCTATTACGGGAAAGTACTGTCCGGAGGTAAGGGAGTTGCTAACGTACCTGTGACAGATGGTACGCAGATTGTCCTTACAGATAATAAAGGACGATACTCCATGACAAGTACCTCTGATGCAGAATACATCTATATTACCCTTCCTGATGGTTATGACGTTCCGATGAAAGGTAAAGTCCCTGTATTCTTTCAAAAAGTACCTGCTCAACCTTCAAAGAAAGTACATTTTGATTTTGAGTTGACACAATCATCTACGAATAACCAAAAGCATGTTTTGGTTGTATGGGCTGACCCACAAGTGTATTTTGACGAAGAAATGCCACAAGTACGGGAGGCCTCAAAAGATGTGAAAGAGCTGTTGGCAACTAGCTATCAGGGAATCCCTGCGTATGGAATAGTGTGTGGAGATATTATTGGTGACATCAATAAAAAGCCCAGCTATTTTGCGCCCATGATAGATGCAATAGCCGAAACGGAAATTCCCTTTTTCTATGTAATTGGAAATCATGACTTAGATTTAAATGTACGTTCCAATGAACATGCACGTACTACTTATAAATCTTATTATGGTCCCACTTACTATTCATTCAATAGAGGAAATGTGCATTATGTTGTTCTCGATGATATTTTCTTTATTGCAAAAAGCTATTTGTATGTTGGTTATCTTACCGAACAACAACTCCAGTGGTTAGAACAGGATTTGAAACAAGTTACTCCGGGATCCACAGTAGTAGTTGCTACACATATCCCTACCTATTCAAGAGAAGCACGCCGAAAGGAATGGGGAAAGGAGTCTACTATGAAAGTAATGAATAACCGCTCTCATTTGTATGAGTTGCTAAAACCTTACAATGCTCATATCATGTCAGGACATGAACACTATAATGAAAATTATGTGTTGGCAGACAATCTTTACGAACACGTGCACGCCCCCTTGTCAACATTGTTTTGGCAAGCTCCCTGGGCTTGTGATGGAACTCCGGGCGGATATGCCGTCTACGAGTTTGACGGAGGTAAAGTTAACTGGTATTACAAATGTGTAGGAAAAGATAAGGACTATCAATTTGAACTTTATCCGGTAGGTGCCAGTCGAAATAAAAAGGAAGCAGTGGTGGCAAATGTCTGGAATTACGACCCAACCTGGAAAGTGAAATGGTATGAAAACGGTATTGACAGAGGAGAAATGACTCGTTTTTCCGGATACGACCCTGCTATTTATGAATACTGTGATAAAAACAGTTCTACATTTAAGCATAAGTATTTGGGAGCAGACATTACTGAACACTTATTTTATGCGGTTCCTGAAATGAAGGATTCCGAAATACGTGTAGAAGTTACAGATCATTGCGGTAATGTATATACCCGTAAAATGCAGCAACCTAAATAAGCAAAAACATAAAAAAGGAAAGAAAATGAATCGACTAACTGCATTAAGAAAAGTGTTTTATATTGTGGGAATCACCAGCTTCCTTTCAGCTTGTAACCAAACTGATAATCTGGTACTAAAGTCCCCGGATGGTAAGATACAACTAACAGTCACAGAGAATGATAATACAATATCATACGCAGTAAATAAAGAGAATGAAACCATGATACTCCCTTCTAAATTAGGGTTTATCCTGGAACATGGAGATAGCTTAAACCATTTTGTAATTAAAGGCACCGAACGTTCCTCCTTGGACGAAACTTGGGAACAACCTTGGGGAGAGAGCCGATATGTACGTAACCACTATAATGAATTGAAAGTACTACTTCAAGAGGTAGCAGGAAAACGTAAACTTAATGTAATATTCCGTCTCTTTAATGATGGTATCGGATATCGTTATGAGTTTCCGCAACAGGAATCCATGGATTCATTAGTTATTATGAGCGAAGCAACAGAGTTTAAAATGCCGCGTATACATAAAGCTTGGTGGATTCCCGCATCCGATCCATATTATGAATGTATAGCAACATTCTCTTCCATAAATGAACTGGATACTGTACGCACTCCTCTAACAATGGAAACTGCAGAAGGAAAGTATCTTGCCATTCACGAAGCTAACCTGACAGATTATCCCAAAATGAATCTGACAGTCAAGGATTCTGCCACACTCTGCGCTTCATTAGTTCCTTGGTCTAATGGGGTTGCAGCATACATCAAAGCTCCATTTGTTACCCCTTGGAGAACAGTTGTTATTGGTGATAAACCGGGTGATCTGGTTACATCTTATTTGATGTTGAATCTCAACGAACCCTCCAAAATCAAAGATACTTCCTGGATAAAGCCAGGGAAATACATCGGTATATGGTGGGAAATGCATTTGGGTAAAGGAACATGGTATTATGGTCCCAAACACAGTGCTACCACTGCTAATACAAAGAAATATATAGACTTTGCATCGGAAAATGGTATCTCCGGTGTGTTAGTAGAAGGATGGAATGTCGGCTGGGAAGGAAACTGGATGAAACACGGGGATTCTTTAGACTTCACCAAACCTTATCCGGATTTTGATATTAAGGCAATCACTGATTATGCCCGTGAGAAAGGCGTAGAACTGATTGGACACCATGAAACTGCAGCTGCTACCCGCAACTACGAGAACCAACTGGATAAAGCCTTCGCTTTCTATCAACAATATGGAGTGCATGTCGTGAAAACCGGATATGTGAATCGCCTAATGGACTTTAAAGAAGCGCACGACGGTCAGTATGGTGTACGTCACTATCGGAAAGTGATAGAAACTGCTGCCAAATATCAAATAGCTATTGACAACCACGAGCCTGTTATGCCTACCGGTATTGAGCGCACATGGCCTAATCTTATGACCCAGGAAGGCGTGCGCGGACAGGAACACAATGCATGGTCTCCCGATGGAGGAAATCCGCCGGAACATACAACTGTTATTCCTTTTACCAGAGGATTAGCCGGCCCCATGGACTTCACATTCGGAACTTTCAACTTTACTAACGAAGCATATCCGGGGACTCGTGTCAATACTACACTTTGCAAGCAATTAGCGCTATTTGTCGTGATCTACAGCCCCTTACAAATGGCCTCGGATTTACCAGAAAACTACAAAGGCATCAAAGCGTTCGATTTCATTAAGGATGTACCTACCGACTGGGATAAAACTTATGTGGTAGATGCCAAAATTGGTGATTATTCCGTGTTTGCGCGGAAAGACCGTAACACCAGCGATTGGTATGTAGGCTGCATCACAGATGAAAATGCAAGAGAGTTGGATGCTCCTTTGAGCTTTTTGGATGCGGATGCGAAGTATACTGCTCAAATATATGCTGACGGTGACGATGCGGAATGGAAAACGAATCCGACTTCTTTCAAGTATGAAGAGAAAATAGTAACAGCTTCTGACACGCTTCATGTCAAACTGGCAACAAGCGGTGGATGTGCTATTCGTTTTATCAAACAGTAATATGATTATGAAGAAAATACTAAGTATACTCCTTTTTCTAGTTGTTGTCTGCCAAATACGTGCGGAAGATGCTAATATCACTACCATGTATAAAATGACACAACGGTTGTTTCCTCAACAGGCTTCATCTTTTGATTTCCGTCTGTTGAATAATACTTCAGCAGACACTTTTACCATCAAAAGTGAAGGGAATAAAATTATTATTTCCGGAAATAACGCTAACTCTATGGCAGTAGGTTTGAATCATTATTTGAAAAACTACTGTCTGACCACTATTTCATGGTATAAGGATGATCCGATAGAATTACCTAAAACTCTCCCTTCCATATCAACAGAAGTCACTATTAAGGCAAATGTCCCGACCCGTTTCTTTCTAAACTATTGTACGTTCGGGTATTCAATGACTTGGTGGAAATGGAGTGATTGGGAACATTTTATCGACTGGATGGCTTTAAATGGAATCAATATGCCTCTTGCTATTACCGGTCAGGAAGCTATCTGGTATAAAGTCTGGAGTAAACTGGGATTGACAGATGAAGAAATACGGGGATACTTTACAGGTCCTGCACATCTTCCATGGCATCGAATGTGTAACTTGGATGGCTGGCAAAGTCCTTTACCTAAAGAGTGGTTGTCAAGTCAGGCAGCGTTGCAGGAACAGATTGTTGCCCGTGAACGTGAATTTAATATGCGACCTGTATTGCCGGCTTTTGCCGGGCATGTACCGGCAGCATTGAAACGGGTTTATCCCAATATAAAAACAACCAGAGTAAGCGAATGGGGAGGTTTTGCCGATCAATATCGTTGTACTTTCCTGAATCCCATGGATTCTTTGTATGCGATCATACAAAAAGAATATCTTACCGAACAGACTCGTTTATATGGTACAAACCATATCTATGGCATCGATCCGTTCAATGAAATAGATCCTCCTTCATGGGATGCCGATTCTTTGGGAATGATGGCTAAGCATATCTATGAATCTGTAGCTGCTGTAGATCCTGAAGCGGTATGGTTGCAGATGACATGGCTGTTTTATGCTGACATCAAGCATTGGACCACTCCACGTATCAAATCCTATCTTCGTTCTGTGCCTCAAGACAGGTTGATTCTATTAGACTATTTCTGTGAATATACAGAAATCTGGAAACAGACAGACAGTTATTTCGGTCAACCTTATCTTTGGTGTTATCTGGGTAATTTTGGTGGCAATTCCTTTCTGTCAGGTCCGGTAAATTTGGTGAGCGAACGATTGGCAGATGCTTTAAAGAATGGCGGCAGTAATCTTAAAGGAGTAGGTTCCACTCTCGAAGGCATAGACCTGAATCAGTTTATGTATGAATTTGTTCTTGACAAAGCATGGAATGGAGGTCAGACAGATAAAGAATGGTTCTTTAAACTGGCAGACAGACGAATTGGCAAGATATCTCCTGAAGCGAGAAAAGCATGGGAAATACTAGCAAATAAAGTGTACGTCCAACCAGCACAAGTGGGACAAGGCACACTCACCAATGCGCGCCCCTGTTTGAAAGGAAATGGACATTGGACTACCAAACCAACGATTGAATATCAACCAAAAGATTTAGTTGAAGCATGGAGATTGCTATTATCTGTAAAAGACTGTCAACGGGATAGTTATGAGTTTGATCTGGTCAATATTGGACGACAAGTTTTAGGGAATTATTTTAATGTAGTCCGTGATGAGTTCACCCTTGCATATGAAGCGGGAGATATACCGATGATGAAAAACCGGGGGAATAAGATGAGAGAGATTCTTGCTGACCTTGATAAACTCGTTAGCTGTCATCCAACTTTCTCACTGCATAAATGGATCACTGATGCTCGTGATATGGGACATGATACCGCTTCTAAAAACTATTATGAAATGAATGCCCGTTCTCTGATTACCATTTGGGGAGATAGCTATCACCTGACCGACTATGCTAATCGATCATGGGCAGGTCTAACCAATCAATATTATTCTGTTCGGTGGGATCGTTTTATAAATAAAGTAATCGAGGCTGCTGAAAAGAAGAAGAATTTTGATGAAGAAGAATTCTTTAATCAATCACGGATTTATGAAAACGAATGGGTAAATCCTAGTAACAGAATCAGCTACAACGAAGGCGGTGACGGAATAAAACTAGCCCGCCAAATCTATAAAAAATACGCAAAAGAAATCATTCGATAAAATTATAAAGTATACCTCAATATGAGAACGAATAAACTACACTTGTTTTTATTTCTTTTAATGTGTTTCTGCCTGAACCTTTCAGTTCAGGCGGAAGCCTCTATCAACATTATCAAAGGTAAAGTCACCTGCGAAGGTAAAGGAATGGGGGGAGTAATGGTTACCGACGGCCATATATGTGTGCAGACCGACGCTTCAGGGAAATATAGTATCCCCACTTTGGGAGACAGTCGTTTTGTATATATTTGTACTCCTTCAGGCTATCTGACAGACCGGAAAGGAACTATCCCTTCTTTCTATCTACCTATTGATTATTCTAAAAAGCAAAACTATAATTTTAATCTGAAGAAGAATCCCAAAGATGATGTTTCCCATGTTTTTGTAGCTCAATCTGATATACAAGTTACTTCCAGAGACGAACTGGCTATTTATCAACATGTAGTCGACGATTGCAAACAACTTCTCTCTTCTTATGCAACAACAGAAGTTTTTGGAATTGATTGTGGAGACATTGTAGGCGATCATCAAGAATTATATCCCGATTATTTGAAAAGAGCCGATCAACTGGATATACCTATCTATCGTGTAGTTGGCAATCATGATATGAATTATGACGGTCGCACGCATGAAACTTCCTACAAGACTTTTGAAGATACTTTTGGTCCTTCTTACTATTCTTTTAATAAGGGAAATGCCCATTATATTGTAGTAGACAATAATTTCTTTATCGGACGTGATTATTTCTATATGGGTTATCTGGATGAGAAAACATTTGCATGGCTTGATAAGGATTTATCATACGTACCGAAAGGGGCACTCGTATTCTTCATTATGCATATCCCTTCCCGCCAAACAGAAAAACAAGAAGCTTTTTTGTATAACTATGATATGATTGGTAATCAGATGGTCAACGCAGGTGCACTGCATCAGATGTTGAAACCCTACAAAGCACATCTTATCACAGGACATACTCATTACAATCTTAATGTCGTATTCGATGAGAATCTGATGGAACATAATACGGCTGCAGTTTGTGGTACGTGGTGGAAAGCGGATATTTGTCTGGATGGTACTCCACGTGGTTATGGCGTATATGAAGTAAATGATAACGATGTAAAATGGTATTACAAAAGTTCCGGATATCCCAAAGAACATCAATTTCGTTCTTATCCTGTAGGAGCTTCTAAGGAACATCCGTCAGATATTATTGCTAATGTATGGAACTGGGATAAACTGTGGAAAGTGGAATGGCTGGAAGACGGTCAGTTGATGGGAAACATGACACGATATACTGGTTTAGATCCATACGCATCAGTAGTATGTTCGGACCGGGAAAAGATGGTATATACATGGATTACCCCAAGACCTACCCAACATATGTTTCGGGCAACTCCTAAAAATAAAGATGCTCATATAACGGTTAAAGTAACCGACCGTTTTGGCAAAGAATATATTCAAACAATCAATCCATAGATATATGAATAAACGTGCTTATGCTTTAGATGCCCTACGAGGTTATGCCATCATCACGATGGTGCTTTCGGCAACTGTTGCATGGAATTCTCTACCCGGATGGATGTATCACGCACAAACTCCTCCTCCGGACAGAGCTTTCGATGCCAGTTTATCGGGAATCACCTGGGTGGATCTTGTTTTTCCATTCTTCCTGTTTGCAATGGGTGCTGCTTTCCCTTTCTCGATCAAAAAAAGATTTGAGAAAGGGGATACTAAGTTACGATTGGTATATGAAGCTATCAAGCGAGGTGTGCAATTGACTTTCTTTGCTATTTTTATTCAACATTTTTATCCGCATGTTTTAAGTAATCCACAAGACGTGCGTGCTTGGTTATTATCCATTCTTTGTTTTATTATACTATTTCCTATGTTCATTCGCATCCCTCTGAAAATGCCAGATTGGATGCGTACAGTTATCAAGGTAACGGCCTATGTAATAGCCATTGTCTTGTTACTGACAACTCAATATGCAAATGAAAGAACTTTTGATGTATCATTCAACAACATAATCATATTACTGCTGGCAAATATGGCTGTTTTTGGTTCGGTCATATATATTTTCACAATGCAAAATCTCCGGGCACGAATAGGTGTATTACTAATATTGATGACTTTGTTGTTAAGTGGACAGGTTGACAATTCCTGGACACAAGCTATATACACCTACACCCCTCTACCTTGGGCTTTTCATTTTGAGTATTTACAATATCTCCTTATCGTGATTCCGGGAAGCATCGCCGGAGAGTATTTGATGGAGTGGCTGAAGCAGCACAATGATTCGTCTGTTGAATCTACAAATAAATGGAAAGCTATCGTAATGATTCTTTTGACATTAGCTATAATTATTGTAAATTTGGCAGGACTTTATACACATTGTACAGTCTTGAACCTGATAATAAATATTCCGTTGCTGATAAGTGGAGTCTTTTTATTGAGAAAGGGCACAGGATTTATAAAGCTTTGGAGAGAACTTTTTACAGCCGGAGCTTTCTTAGTTGTTTTGGGATTATGCTTTGAACCTTTTCAGGGAGGTATAAAAAAAGATCCCGCCACTTTGAGTTATTTATTTCTCACTTCAGGTCTGGCATTTATGGCTTTATTGCTTTTAAATGTGATATGTGATTATTTTCGTTGTGTAAAGAGTACCCGTTTTCTTGTAATGCCCGGACAAAATCCCATGATGGCCTATGTAGTAGGAGATCTGTTGATTATGCCTGTAATCCATTTATTAGGAATTGCATCATTGCTTGTTTATTTCAATGAGAATGCATGGATGGGATTTTTACGAGGGGTAGTATTAACGGCATTATCAGTATTGGTAACTATGTTCTTTACCCGAATAAAATGCTTTTGGAGAACTTGAAACAATAATATTCAAAATATGAAAAGAAGAATTTGTGTTTTTATAATGCTTTTTTTGATGTGTCATATATATGCCCAACTAGTATATCATGATGCATCAAAGTTCCCTCTATTAGGAAAAGCCACCGAAGCCACCGGAGTACGATATGAAAGACTTCCGGATTCATTGAAGAATATTTCCCGTGCTCCGTTATGGAATTTAAGTCGTAATTCTGCCGGAATGGCGATACGTTTTCGCAGTAATTCTACCACGATAGCTGCAAAATGGGAAGCTCTTATCAATTTTCATATGAATCACATGACTGATACAGGTGCAAAAGGCTTAGACCTTTATTGTCTTCAGAAGAATGGGGAGTGGCGTTTTGTAAACAGTGGTCGTCCGAATGGAAAAATAAATCAAGCAATAATCATTGCTAACATGCAACCGGAAGAGAGAGAATATATGCTTTATCTTCCTCTCTATGACGGTTTGGTTTCCCTATCTATAGGGATTGATTCGTTAGCTACTATCGATCAGCCTTTAATTGATTATCCAATTCGCCAGAAGCCGGTTGTATTTTATGGAACCAGTATTCTTCAAGGAGGTTGTGCTTCACGTCCCGGAATGGCACATACAAACATTATATCAAGAAGATTAAATCGTGAATGTATCAATCTGGGATTCAGTGGAAATGCATTGCTAGATTTAGAAGTTGCCAAAGTAATAGCCGAGGTAGATGCCAGTGTTTTTGTTTTGGACTTTGTGCCTAATGCTTCTGTAGAACAGATGAAAGAACGTATGGAGACATTCTATCACATCATTCGTAGTAAGCATCCGGATACGCCTATTATTTTCATAGAAGATCCTATATTCACCCATACATTTTATGATGAAAGAATTGCTAAGGAGGTACAAAGAAAGAATGATACGCTAAAGGAGATATTCAACCGACTAAAAAAGAAAAATGAGAAAAATATCATTTTAATCTCTTCAAAGAATATGCTGGGAGAAGATGGAGAAGCCACAATTGATGGTATTCATTTCACTGATTTAGGCATGATGAGATATGCTGATCTTGTCTGTCCAATCATAAAAAAAGCAATCAAATAAAATAGTGTCGCTATCGGCTTGGTATAGCGTCGCTATATGAAGCTTATAGCAACGCTATCCTGTTGACATAGCGTCACTATTTTAATAATCTTAATAGGTGGCTTTTTCGTACGCTATATCAATAGAAACAAATCTTCAAATATCAAAATGATAAAATGTCATTTTGATATTTGAATTGCACTATAATCGAATTTATTCAGTCTCAATGCCAGGAGTGGAAAAGAATCGTACGGATTAGTGATCTGCATAATTCAGGAATCAAAGAAATCCTTTTATTATAGAGCATAATCATTATTATTGAATATTATGCGCTGCATAATGAATGCATTTATCAATCCATACATGCTTTTTGTTTGATTAAACAGAGCCCTAAAAACACTTCTAATAAATCACGAAATCCTATTTTCACGAGTAAAATATGCTTCCTTTTAAATGTACGTGGCGTTTCTTATAAACCAACCTTGTGTTTCTTTAAAACCAACCGTACGTTTCATTAGAATCAACCGTATGTTTTTCGCAAATAATACGGTAATTTATATGCAAATGACCGTTCTTTTATTCGTAATTATGCATATAAATACCGTATTTTATTTGTTTATTTCTCTACTTCTTTTCATTTACAAAGGATAGGAAATAGTAGAATCTATAAAAAAGCGACAGAAAGCAAATCTTTTTAGTATAAAATAATCACATTGATATTTACGTTCTCCAAAACCATTTGATTTTTGTGAAGAACATAGTCACTAAAACTGCCAAAGAAGTAAGAATTACTCCTTGGAGAAAACCTAACCAAGCACTTTGTTGAAAATAAGATAACAATGAAGCAACTCCTAATATGTTAGCTAATGGCATAATCAATAAATCGCCGACCACATAAGCTATCATTGGATTCTGACCGGACATGACTAAAAAACGAGTACTTTTGACACACCGGAAATAGTCACAAATAATACTTAGGAATATAAGAGCCAGGAAAGCCAGCCCGGAAGTAACAAAGAAATAACTAAAAGTTGTCGGATCTTTTTTAATGCCATCCTGAAAAGGTTCAAAACACAAACCCAAAAGAAGTAAGTATGCGCCTGCATTAAACAACTTTTTCCATAATAGGGCTATTCCATCCACCCTGTGTGGAAATATACATTTGCCTGCTAGTAGCAATAAAACTGTAACCACCAGATTAATAACCAAATTACGAGTGTAGAGACCGTAAAGATTACTAATGATAAGAACGACGGATAATATCATCAACATGATACTCATTTTACGATAAGGAGATGTAGCATAATCATCCGTCTCTTTTTGATATGTTTTCATCCACTCCGCTAAATATTCGCCAGCTATACTGCCGGGAATAACGATAAATAAGTATTTCAAGTAATCAAACCGATACATCCATGGCAGAGGAGTATAATTAAATACACTCTGTGTCCACGAACCATCCACTGTACTCCCTAATATCATTGTCAGTAGCAATATCAGAATTCCTAAACGTATCCAACGATTATGCATTGTGAAAATGTAAAGAATAGAGCCGAAAATAGCCATATTAGCCAACAACAAAATGATGATATTACTGGAGAATAGGCTGAATGTCTTACCATCTGCATAAGAGGTGGTTGCTAACATGATGGCAGCAATAATGTAAGCTCCAACTTTTATTGAAGTATGTGCCCAATCCGGCATCTTCAAAGGAATACGCATAAACATGGGAAATAGAACAATAAAACAGAGTATAGCCAGCAACCATGCCCTCATATCTTGTGGAGAGCTTAACATGTACGGATAAAAGTGCTGGATAAAAATAGCAAAGAAAGTCAACTGAATCCCCCGTTTGACAGCTTCATAAACAAGCTTCAATTTTGAATCACCTTTTTCAGCACGTTTCCTTATGGAAAAAGGAAACGCGGCTCCCATAGCGAACAAGAAAAAAGGAAACACAAGATCTACCCAAGTAATGCCGGGTAACAACGGATTAAACACATGATCTGGCGGAGGCGTTTGCGCATGACTCATCCAACCGGGAAGAACATGCGTTACGATGGTAGCCGAAAGTACCATCGTAATAATTGCATATCCTCTTAAAGCATCTAAAGCTAAAGCTCTGTTGTTCATAAAGCTCCCCCTTCACGCATTCCTTTTTCTACTTCCTTCCAAAGATTCTTTTGGATGATGTGTACAATATCAAATACCATGAGCCCATCCGATCGACGGAGGTTCATTTCTATTGTTTCAGATAATTTTCCCGGGTTATCGTAGAATTGATCTACCAGGATACCACCCATAAACTTGTTATCTTTCAGAATTTGACGTAAGTGTTGACAAGAACCTTCCACACAGTACCATGTACCGGCTTGAGCTTGTGAGTCTGTTTCGTTCCAGATACTGCGGTTCGTTTTCTTATACTCTTCTATTGTTATGTCTGTATAGTAATTTCCAGTTGCATACAAATCAATCAGCTCTGCATATCCATAATTTTTATATTCGGGAGTAGCCCAGCTGAAATCTTGAGACGGATCATACTTTTTACTGGCGAAATTAACTCCTACTTCGTAGTAAGACGGATACCAAGCTCCAGTATATGTGCCAAAGGAAACTTTTGGATTGGTAGCTTTAACTTCTTTACGTGCCAATGCCATAAAATCAGTAATGTTTTTCGTCCTCCATTCAATCCATTTCTGGAAAAACTTTCCCGGTTGCATGATATACTTCCCGCCAGCATTCTTCTTCCAAACAAAAATATCTTCGGGGAACTTGGTCACTTTCTTATCTATATATTCTTCAAATTTCTCACGCGAAAGTGATGAAAAGTCGGCTGTTATACCATCATAACGTACGCGATCGAGCATCAGTCCATCCAAATCAGGATAATTGGTCACCACTTCTTTCAGTACATTCAGAATATGCGTCCGATATTCCTCATTCAAGGGGTTAATCATAGCACCGTATTTCTGTTTTTCTTCCGTGATTGGAATAATGCCTTTCTCGGGAGTATACACCATTGATGCCCAGTCCGGATGTCCACTATATACCATTCCGCGATCGAAATAATTGTGTCCGGCGCAGAACACATTTAGGGAAGCATGAATCTCAAGTCCCAATTCATGCCCTTTTTTAATGAAATGTTGCAAGTAATCAAAATTCCCAGCTTTTGCACCTTTCCATTCTTTCATCTGTGGGGCAAACTGGCTTTGATAAAGCACTTCTCCGGTAATGGGGCGGATGTCCACTATTGCGTGGGTAAAACCTAATGATTTGATTTTCTCCAGATAGTAGTCTATCGAGTCTTTATGACTGAAACGTTCGAAATTAGCTTCGGCATCAAACCACATTAAAGCGGGTTTCTTCTTGATTACAATCCGAAAAGGAGAAGCAGGAATTTCCGCATTGTTACATAGTTCTCCCAACATATAATTCCGGAAACAATAGCGCACCTCTACCGGATCATTTACAGAATCATTCCATACTTTTACAGTGGATGAGCCATTGATAATTTCTGCTTTAGCCGATCGTAATATACCATCTGTCCCGACTATTTCAAATCCTTTTATATTTTGATTTTCAGGAGTCAATCCATCTTCACCATGTTCAAAATCTATCTCTACTATGTTCTCTTTTATCCGGTGGGATTTATATATAGGACCGGAATATTGAATACCTTTACGATGATAGGTCTTTGCCAATGCCCAATAAGCCAATCGCTCACCGATCTTTATTTTATAAGGTGAATGAATAAAGTTTTCACTTCCGGCATCTCCTGTTGTCACCATCCCGACATTAGGAACTTCTGACATCAATTCCAACTGACATTGACGGAACCAAGCCCAATCCTGTTTATCATTGCCTTCCGATTTCCACGGCGCAATCTGTACGTAATAAAATGGCATTTGGGGATTATTGAAGAATGTTCTCCATTGAGAAACCATCGCAGGAAATAATCTTTTATATAATCCAGGATCGGGTGTGTTTGCTTCGCCTTGATACCAGATAACTCCTTTAACAGGAAATCCTTTCCATGGATTTACCATTGCATTCCATAATAATGTGGGAGTCCCTGCCGTCCATTCAAACTCTTTCTGTTCCACGCAGGGTAATGCTATTTCCGGGAAGTCCGACAAAGTCTCTTTATCCATCCAGGCCTCTATTTTTGACATACTCCAGGAACAATGTATCAGTCCGACGGGAATATCCAGAGATTGTTGTAGCTGATTACCAAAGAAATAAGCTGTCGCACTGAAATTAGCAACTTCTTCCGGAGAGGCTTCTTCCCATTCTCCTTCCACCCCAGTTTCCTGTGGAGTGGTACTCCAGGCATTTTTTACTGTATAGAGGCGCAATGGACGTTGAGGATTGGCAGATACAATGTACGGCTGGGAGCCAAACACTGGCTGTCCACGGAATCCTTTTACAGGCATCTCCATATTCGACTGTCCGGAACAGAACCAAACTTCTCCTATTAAAATATTTTGTAACTTGAGTTCCTCTCCGTCCGAAAACGTTATACTGTATGGCCCTCCGGCTCTCGGTGTTTGAAGCGTAAGTTTCCATTCACCTTTTGTATCAACATTCGTTTGGACTTTTTTATTATCCCATGAAGCGATAGCTTGCACGCGTTTTCCCGAAGTTGCCGTTCCGGAGAAAGTAACCTCTGATTGTTGCTGCAACACCATATTACTCCCCCAAATGGAAGTTAGGGTTACTTTAGCTTCTGCCTTCAAAAGAAACGACAAACATATCAATAATATAAAATATCTGGTTCTCAACATATTATCTTTATTTATTTTCTATAGCTTTAGTGTATACATTACCGAAGCGGTCTGTTACTTTCACTTCCATTTTAGCATTCTTATTGTGGGGAGTAGCATGAAAAAGATGTTCGGTAAGAACAGGGGAAATCCATTCATACTTCACCTTTTCTTTGTCAGAACAGATTGCTTTGGCTGTAGGATCGTACCCTTTATAACGTTGCATTTCTCCCATTCGCTTTCCGTTTTCATACCATTCCACTTTCCATCGTTCATCCCAGTTCCATACATTAGCAATGATATCAGAAGGATGCTCGTCGGATGATCCGACAGGATATACATGTAGCTGATGTTCTGCCGGATAGCTTGCGCTTTTATATATCCATTTCACTTGATTCCCATCTACTTCATATACCCCGTATCCCCTCGGAGTGCCGTCCACATTAATATCTGCACGCCACCAAGTACCGCATACGGCAGCTGTGTTATGTTCCATTAATGAATCATTAAAGCATACGTTCAAATTGAAATGTGTATGTCCGGAAATGATATGGGCATTATAACCTTCCAATAGTTTGTACAGTGCAGCTGTATTTACAGTTTCATCCTGATCTAGGGTATTATATCTTAACTTCTTCTGAAGACTGGAAGGAATATGCATTACCACAAAGACAAGTTTGTCTTTAGGCACGTATGAGAGGTCTTGCTCCAGCCATTGGAAAGTACGTTCATCAATGTAACCTATATATTGATAATCACGGTTGACATAAAAGCAATTATCGAGTACGATGTAATGTGCATTTCCTTTATTAAACGAATAATAGATGGGACCGAAATAACTTTCGAAAGTACGATAGGAGTATTCAAAAGTACGTCCTCCATACGTCATGTCATGATTACCGATTGCCCGATAAATGGGAAAATTTAATGATGATACCGTGTTTATATATGAAGGATATAAAGAGGGTGTATCTCCTACAATATCCCCACAATCTATACCGAATACCTCTTTTTTACCTATATAAGGACGAATATATTCTTTCATATCCTGCAAATATTTTGCATAGGCTTTTACATCATCCTCGGAAGTCACTTGGGCATCTGCCTGCACCAAAAAAAGATGATTCATTTCATTTTGCGGATTTCTTATCAATTCGAAATCGTAAACACCTTGTTTGGCCGGATTCAGCTTTTGATAGAATAAAGGTATTGTTTGTTCTGCTTTCGGCAAATATCCAGAAGGAGTGGATAAATAAATAAAACGAACATCTCTATTGGGGAGGAGAGTATATTGGCCTTGTTGGTCAGTAAGCGTACAGTCTATTCCGTCGGTAACTACTATTCCTGGAATTCCTATTCCATCGCAAGTCACTTTCCCGCGAATATGATTAGAAGGAATCTGGGCTTGTAAATTCAAGCCCAGACCTACTAATAAAAAAAATTGTAATAAATATATTTTCATAATTAGTTGGTTAGTTCAAACCTTATTCTTCGATAGATTCCAGATATTTATCAAAGCCCGTTTTAAAAGCATTCCAATAGTCATACATCTTAATGTGGCAAAGGTCGAAGGCAAAGAAACCGTCGCTATTATTGATACAAGCATCAATGGCATCCGGAATTTTGGCAGATTGTCCTCCGTCGGTCCATCCGGTACTGTTACCTATATCCGGTCCACCGGCAAAAGGTACATCACCTTGTAGCAATTCGCGTCCATTCTTGCAAAAGCCTTCCATGGTCCATTCCCCGCTTCCATATATATTGTTCACGGAAGCATAGGCACCCAAGAAGATATAGTCTAAATGATCTGCATATCCATAATTTTTATAATCGGCAGTAGCCCATTTCGGATAGTAAGTAGAGGTGTTGTATTTAGGGCTGGCCCAGTTTACACCTGACGTATAGTATGTAGAATACCAAGCACCGACATAAACTCCAAATTTGATATTGTTATTGACAGATTTAACCTTGTCGCGCGCCTTTACAACGAAATCATGAATAACTTTCACTCTGAATTCCAGCCACTTCTTAAAATAGGCAGGCTGTTCCGAAGGAAGTTCATCCGTACCGGGTGCCATAATATCTGCCGGGAAGTTTGCTACAGTTTCACCGATGTATTCTTCGAACTTCTGTTTGGAAATGTCTGAAAAATCACTTTCTAAACCATAGTCATCATAACGACAACGGTCTAGTATAATGCCATCCAGATCATATTTAGCCAAGTCGGCCAATAATTGTAAAACGAAGTTTTGTACATCATCATTAGCCGGGTTGAAGAATTTTGTCCCATAATCAGTCTCATCGTCCAACAAATCCATTGTATTGGTTAGCCCATCAGCCAAATTAGCTACACTAGCCCATCCTTTTTTAGAATCATCACGGAATAATACTCCATCATGCCCCAGATTATACGGACATAAATAACCGCCTACAAATGTATTGATGGATGCATTCACTTTTAATTCCTGTTTACGAGCCTCATCAATAAATGCTTGTAAGTAATCCCAAGTTTCCGTCCTTTCATAATAACTATATCCGGAATTACCCCATACATCCATACGTTTCACCTGATCTACAACATTTGTATTGAATAATACATCTCCTGTAGTGGGACGTACATCGACAATAATATCAGTGAATCCTGCCGCTTTTATCTTTTCCATATCTTTGGCTATGTTTTCCTTACTATTGGCATAGTCAGGAAAATTAGCAGCCGCATCAATCCAAATATATCGTGGCTTAGCTTCTGTAACATCCGGCTCGTCCGGCTTTTCTGTCGAATTATCGTTCCACGGCCATCTGGGAATTCCATCAGAATTATCACTACAGGAGGTTATTGTAACTGCTCCCAAGAAAGTCAGTATTAGTATTTCTAGAAATTTTCTCATATCATATTTGTTTTATTAAGTAGATACTACTTTAATTATTTGTCGATACAATCAAATTCATATCCTCCGATAACCTTACAGTTGTTATCCACGTAGTAAACACGGAGTTTATATCCATCTGTTGTTGGGGCAAGCAATACATCGCCTGTTGCAGCTACACCATCAGCAGAGTTGAACGAAGAAAGTGTCGGATTGAATGACAAAGCATCCGAAGTAGATACTGTACCGGTGAATGATCCGTCTGATGTTACATCATACATATATAGGTATGGAGTTCCACCCCATTGTGGGAAATGAGCTGTACATACCAATACAAGATATTGTGCATTATTAAAGCTTCTTGCATCCAGACAGTTGTTGTTCATTGCCCAAGAATTACCATTGTCGGAATCTGCCAAAGATTTGGCTGCATTGTTACTTGCTCCATTCACCCAATAAAGTATGTTAGCGTCATAATATGACAAGAAATAATCACTTTGAGCGGTAGTTCCCTTAGTCACAACTTTAGTGTTTGATACAGGTGCTCCCCAACTATCTACACCGTTTACTGAAACAACTTGAGGACTTCCCAGTACGCCATCTGTTATAATCCAACGGACAAACTTGTTGGAACCAGAGCCCGATGCTCCGTCGCAAGTGGCAATAATAGAGGCATTAGTATTGATATCTCCTTGAACAGACACTTTCGTACCCATATCCAGACCTGTACTATTGGTATAAGTTGTCAATAAAGTCGGAGCTGTTGTCACAGACGAAGTTTTATAGATAGAGAAGGATTTACCGTTAGTAGCCTTGGTAGCTAATAATATATTTCCCTTACTATCACTCGTCATACATCCCAAAGAAGCAACACTCACACTTCCCAAAGTTACATTACCAATCTTATTTCCGGTAGATGCATTGTAATATGTAGGAGTGGTGGCACCATCTCCTAGGCAAACTACCAAATTATTTCCGCTAACGGCCAAAGAGGGTGAATTAGCATCGGTCCAAGGTAATCCGATAACTCCCATATCCAATTTGAATAATTCTGTTTCACTACCTTTTCTGTATCCGTAAGGGATCTTATCCGGTACTGCTTTTTGAATGGTATACGTTTGTTTTGTCACTCCATCGTGAGCTATCACCGTAAGTTCCACAGGCGAGTTAAAATTAAGCGGCTCCGTTTTAGGATCCGGTGACATGGTTGCATGGGCTGACAATGAATAATCTGCCAAGCAAGAAGATAAGTCTTCTGCAGAGATTAAAGATACAGTTTTATGGTCTTCATCGATAATACCGGTAATATCCTCTGATGGTATTGAGAAACTTAGTAACTGACATTTAGTAGACTTAACTCTTTCACCTGTGATACAGATTTGTTTCTTATATCCTTGAGCGTCTGTGTAAGTGAAATAGTTTTCTTTAGTCAAGTCCAGAATTGAAAGAACCGGCTCAATGGTACAGTTGGGCGCCAACTTTGCCTGAACCCTCATCGTCTTCATATATTCTGAAGTTTCATTATCGCTATTTTCAGGATAATACCATGGCATAGGGATTACATACTTATCTACAGAAGCATCTGTAATGGTATACACTACTGCTTCTTTATCTACGTATGGTCCAGAAGTAAAGAGCGCAGTCAAGCTCGTGATTCCCTGCCTGTCCGCAGTAGGAAGCACATATTCCGGATCTTGGCAAGAACTCGTGAGAGCCAAAACCCCTAATAATAGATATAGTATATTCTTTTTCATAATGTTTTCATTTTAGATTTATTGCCATTCTGCATATTGAGTTACTGCACCGTTATTATCCAACTCTGCCTGTGGCATTGGGAAACGATACATCTTAGTCGGGAAATTACGATCTTTATCGTCACATTGTGTATAAATGTAAGTGAAAGATCCATTTGCATTTTGCTCTATTTTCATTCCATGAAGACGAATACCGGTAAATGCTGTTGCAGATAATTTCCAACGCCGCATATCCCAATAGTAATGTCCTTCGTATGCAAGTTCCACTTTACGTTCCTGACGGATGGCTTTTATTAAATCATTACCGCTTTTGTCTGTGTAAGATAAGCCGACTCTGTTACGAATATCTTTAATATCTTTATTTGCCTTATCCGTATAGCCATTCAAATGATAGCAGGCTTCTGCATGATTCAATAAGACTTCTGCATAACGAATTTCCGTCCATGGCTGCGTACTGGCTTGTATGGAAGTAAAGTTGTGATCCTCGTCTACCAGTTTGCGCAAATAGTATCCGGTGGTAGAACGCCCTTCCGGCTTCGCATCCGTTTTCCATGCAGCCCAGCCATCAGTACCATTTACGAAAGATTCTATAGTTCTACCTTTCCATGTTGCTCCATTATAAAGAATGGTAGCTTTAAAGCGCGGTTCCAGCTTATCGTAAGGAGGAGTAGCTGTAGTACCTTCAGCAGTATGCCATGCACTCCAATCAGGGAAACCACTGCCATCTGCATATTCATACGATTCAACCATTTCTTGTGTTGGGGTACCAAATCCTCCAGTCATGGAGTTACCATCCAATACTTTATCACCTCCAGGAGTCATATATCCATCAAAGTCATGAGTCACAGTAGAACTTTTATCATAACAATATTGTAAAATGGCTTCTTTGCTTCCCGCTTTAAAGGCATTTGAATAGTCTTCTTTTGCTTCCAGTTCATAGCCCATTGCCATCACCTTTTCAGCTGCGATGCGAGCATCATCCCATCTTTCAGCATACAACATAGCTCTTGACAACATTGCATAAGCAGCTCCGCTGGTTAGACGTCCGTTAGGAGTTTTATCGACAGGCAAATGTTCGCCAGCATACTTCAAATCATTATATACAAAGTTCCATCCATCGGCTTCCGAACTAACCGGCATATCCTTTTGGATATTATCCAAGTTCTCATCGTATATGATAACTTCTTTATAACGTTTTAATAAATCTGTATAGAGATATCCTCTGAAAAAACGCATTTCAGCTTCCAGGCGTTCTTCATCAGTCTGATTGAATGAAGCATACTTCTTTAATTTGTTGATACCTTCATTGACGCGGCGCACGTACTCGTACATAGTACCCCAGTTACCTAAATAAGTACTAACATAGTTCACCGTAAGGACAGAACCTCCATAAGCAATTTCACTGGGTATTTGACATTTGGCCATATAGTTGTAAGAACCATATTTAAGCTGATCCGTCAAAGCTTCTGTCATTCCTGCCAAACATTGTCCGTCCCGATAGACTCCTAAATAATCTATATAGCGATAGAAATCGTTGACTGCTTGCTCTGCATAGTCAAGTTTACTCCATACAAGTTTATCTGATGCTCTGTCTGTTGGAGTCATGTCCAGATAATCGCTACATGAGCCAAGCCCTAAAGAGGCTCCCAACAATATGATACTTAATACTTTTGTTTTCATAATAGAACTTTTAAAGGTTTAGAAAGTCAAAGTTATACCGCCCATAATAGTGCGTTGTTGAGGATAGTATCCGTTATTTACTCCCGGAGATTCAGGATCGATTCCATCAGGAAGACCGCAAATCGTGAATAAATTGGAACCTTCTACATAAATTCTTAGATTCTGAATACCTACGGGGCTCATCCATTTCTTGGGGAATGTATAACCTAATTGTGCAGATTTGAGACGAAGGTATCTACCATTACGCAGCCAGAAAGTGGAAGCTAGTCCATTATCTCCTCCATGCCCCTGATTGCCCAGCGTAAGTCGGGGGAATGTTCCATTCGGGTTTTCTACTGTATATGCATTCTGAACCAAGTATAATGGTGAGTTGGCACCTTCTTTAAATGCTTGTGTCCAAACAGTGTTGTCGTCATAGCCATTATAATAAGTACCTGTCAATGATACGTCGAACAATGCACCTCCGGTAAATTGTGCACTTAAATCGAATCCATTCCAGGCACAATTTAAGTTCAAACCATAAGTTAGTTCCGGACGATTACCACGTCCAACACGTGTTCTATCATCTTCGTCTATTTTACCATCACCATTCAAATCTTTATACTTGATATCACCTACATTAGGACGGGTGCCATACCAGGCTGAATTGTCTATTTCTTCTTCCGAACGGAATAGACCATCTGCAATCCACACAACAGAGGCATCTACACTACGTCCTGTACGTTTTCTCCATTCTACTGTATTAGGACTATCCGGATAGCGGAGGTAGCGGTTTCTTGCAAATGTCAGATTGAAGCTCGCACCATAGGAGAATGGCTTACCTGCTAAATTTAATTTATTACGATGACTCACCGTTACTTCAACTCCTTTGCTATCTACCTTATTGTAATTGGCATAGGTATAATAATATCCTCCCATGGATGGTGGATAATCACCTCCCATGGATGTCAGGATATCGTAGGTGTAATTATAAAATGCATCGAATTCTACACCTAACAGACCATTCCACATGGTAAAATCAAAACCCGCATTGTAGGTTAAAGTGTTCTCCCAAGTCAGAGTAGGATTGGCTATAACAGAAGCACGTAATGCTTGCATTACTTTTCCATTCAAAATTGTCTGGTATGCATTTTTGTTGCTATCCATCAAATCATAAGTACTAAGGAATGCGTATGGGCTCACTGCATCGTTTCCTAACAAACCAATGGATGCGCGAATCTTCATGTCATCCAAGAATGTCAAATCAGACATAAAATTTTCTTTGGATATTCTCCATGCTACAGATGCTGATGGAAAGAACGCCCAACGTTTTCCACTGACGTTACCCGCGAATTTATAAGAGCCGTCATATCGACCTGTAAATTCTGCCAGATACTTATTGTCATAGTCATATTTCAGACGGAAAACATAACCTATGCTACGATTTGCATCACTGTAGCCCGAGATTGGGGAGTCAGCCGGCTGGCCAAAACTTAATTCAGGAAGTTCGGAGAAACTCATATTCTTATTATATCCGGAGAAGCTATTTTCTTTATAGTCCCGGATTTCCGCTAATACCATTGCTTCCACATTATGCTTTCCGAAGGAGTTTGCATAGTTTATACTCCCTTGACCTACCATTTGATGAGAGCTGTATTGTCCTTCACCTAAATTTATTCCATTGGCTGTACCACGGGGATCATCTGCTTTAGACCAAGTCCAATCTGTTGTTGAAGTCGGCATTCTATGTATATATGTAGAATAAGGCGTATTCAGATTCTTATTATGAGAAGTTGTATAGTCATAAGCTCCGGTTACTTTCACGCTCAAGCCTTTAACCCAAGGTACATTATATTGTAAAGAGATGTTGGTCTGTAAATCAAAGCTGTTAGTATGCTTATATCCGGATTCATAAATAGCAGCCAACGGACTGTTGGGCAGACTTGTGTTATTCTGTGTAGTAGCACTATAAAGCCCGTCGTATGTTTCCGGCAAATATGGGTGCATCATTATAGTCTGATGAGCTACTGACAACCAGCCTTGTTCACCTAGTTCGGAATTAGAATCCGTACCACCCGAAGCATATCCCGGAGTCTCACGCTTGCCAACATTTCCTGCAATACCTAAACTTAACTGGAAGTTCTTAGCCAATTGAGTCTCGAGATTAGTTCTCAAATTATATCTCTTGTAAGAGAAATTATCAATGTTACCTTTTTGACCTAAATAACCCACAGAAGCAAAGTAACGCATCTTATCACTACCTCCTTGTACTGTTACATTGTGTTTCTGGTTGATACCGGTTCCGAATACTTTATCAATATAGTTAACATTATCCCATCCGTCAGTAGGATCACCATTCAACATCGCTTCTACATTTGCCTTTGTAAAAACAGGAGTATATTGACTAATCTCCGAAATACTTCCATTTGCCATTTTATCCATCATGTCAGCCATGTTATAATAATAAGCAAATTGAGGTCCATTCATAAACTGTGGGAAGTTTGCATTCATAGATGCTCCTATTGAACCGTTATAAGTGATTCTAGATTTTCCTTCCTGACCTTTTTTAGTAGTTATAATAATAACACCACCCGCTCCTTTTAATCCATAAACTGCTGCAGAAGCTCCATCTTTTAAGACAGATACGCTTTCAATGTCATTAGGATCAATATCATTAATAGAACGAGGCATTCCGTCCACTATATAGGTAACATTATAAATAGAGCCACGAACCCGTAATGTAGCCTGGTCATCTCCCGGTTCACCGGATACTTGGACGGATGAAATACCCGGCAAGCGTCCACCTAAAAGACTCGATACATTGGTTGCCGGTGCTTTCAACAGTTCATCACCTTTTACCGCAGATACGGCTCCGGTCAAAGATTGTTTTTTGGCAGTACCATATCCGACAACAATAACTTCATCCAAAGCCGCCACATCATCTTTCAGAACCACATTAATGGTATTCTGACCTGCTACTTTTATTTCCTGATCTGCCATTCCAACATAAGAGAATGATAAGATGTCTTTTGCTGTGGCCTGAATGCTGTATTTTCCATTTACATCTGTAATTGTGCCATTAGTAGTTCCTTTTACAACAACACTTACTCCTGGTAGAGGTTCCCCTATACCATCAGTAACAGTTCCTTTCACAAAACTCTGTGCATGACTACTGATAGCACATGCAAATAGTGCGCATAATGAAAACATAAATATTTTCAATATACGAGAGTTTTTTTTGATTTTTGAGTTAAACTCTGTCATAGAATTAATTTTTAGATTATTAATATAGATTGGTTAACATATCCGTTATTGTTTATAGCTGTTCCAATACTTTCCAGCATTGGTATAACCCTCTTGGTACATGGAAACATCCTTTCCATTTTCCTCCTTTCAATGGTAACAGTACTTCACCTCTCCGGTTTAAGTAGCCATACCATTCGGGATATTCTTTATCTTTAAAATGACTCCATGTATAATCGTGTACTTTTTCAAACCATTCCAGACATTGGTTATCTCCGGTCAATTGATAACTCTTCAGAAGAGATATGAGTGTTTCAATATGCACCCACCATAGTTTCTGGTCCCATTCCAGTTGTTGGGGAGGACAACCGTTACGATCCATAAAATAATAGATACCTCCATATTCTTTATCCCAACCATATTCAAGCATTGTAAGAGTGATGTTCTTAGCCTTTTCGATTAATTCCGGACGGTTTAGGCGTTTCCCTAAATCCATTATAAACCACATGGCTTCAATCGCATGGCCAGGGGTAATCTGCCGTCCTTCAAAGCAATCTATCAGATTACCATTCACATCTACATTCTCAACAATGATACCACCAAGTTCGGGACGATAGAAGACAGACATAACTTCATGAATACAAGTATCCATCGCTTGTTCCAAATAGTCCTTGCCTAAAATATGCTCAATTTCCATAGCAAGATTGCATAGTATCATCGGCAGGGCAAAATTTTTTAGATTACGAGTGCCCGGATGAAGTTTATTCCATTTACCTTTCGGATTATCTACTTTGGAAAGGATAATATCGAAGGTTTTCTTAGCAATGTCAGCATATTCCTGATTATCGGTTGCAAGGCTTAATTGCCCGAAAGCCATGGCAGCGAATGTATATGAAAAGATATTGTATGGTTCTACCAATGGTCTACCCAAACGGTCAAGGGAAAAATACCAGTTATAGTCTCCATCATGTCCATATTTTTTCAAAAACTCACCACCTTGAACGGCACAATCCAGCCATTCCTTACGTTTTTCCACTTTATTGTAAAGCATAGAGAACATCCACACTTCGCGGCCTTGCAGCCAGATAAACTTATCTGTATCGAAAACTCTTCCTTCACGATCCAAACAGGTGAAGTAGCCTCCATATTCATGATCTTGTGAGTTTTCAAGCCAGAAAGGAAGAACATTATTCAAGAGTTCATCCTTGTATTGATTTGCCAATTTCTTAAAATCCATACATCTTTTATTATTAAGTTATTAAGGTCTTTTTGTTTTACTATTCCGAACGGTTCCAATATCTTTCAATCTCCTCCAGTGACTTCCCGGTAGTCTCCGGCACGAGTTTCCAGACAATCAGCATATACGGCACGCACATGAGGGCGAACAGGAAGAATGTTCCGGCGGGGGTAAGGTTCTGGAGCATCCAGGGGGTCAACTGTCCGATCAGGTACGTTCCGATCCAGAGAGCGAATCCTGCTATCGACATGGCCAGTCCGCGAACCTTGGTGGGATACATCTCCGAGAGGAGCACGAACACCACAGCGCAGATAGACACGGCACAACAGAATACATAGAACAGGAAGAAAATAAGCAGGAAGAGGCTGGATACTCCCAGGGAATCTCCGAAGAGGAAGTACAGGCCGATGAGAATCAGAGAAACAACCATTCCCGAAACTCCGTAATAAACTAGCTTCTTGCGGCCTACCTTATCAATGATGACAAGAGCCAGAACGGTGGTCAAGGTGTTGACTAGTCCTACCAGAACTTGGTAAAATGAAAGTTAACTGTTTGCATAGCTGTATTATGGTAGAAAAGTTTTATCTTTATCGCGTTAAACTAACTAATACCCCCATTATGAGAAGAATTTTTTATTTACTTTTCCTTGTCTTATTAGGCTATTCTTTTGACGTAAAAGCTTCAGACACAGTGTTTATTCATGAAACACAAATCCCGGTTTTGATAGAGCGGCAGGACAATGTTCTGTTCTATATCCGGTTGGATGTAAAGGAAAGCAAGATGCTCGATGAAGTAGTTTTAGATTTCAGTAAAAGTACCAATTTAGCGGATGTTCAGGCAATCAAACTCTATTATGGAGGAACAGAGGCCTTACAAGATCAAAACAAAAATCGCTTTGCCCCTGTAGAGTACATATCCAGCCATCGACCGGGTGCGACATTGGCGGCTAATCCTTCCTATTCCATAAAATGTGCAGAGGTCGGACCATCAGAAAAAGTCGTATTAAGAGGTAATTACAATTTATTTCCAGGTGTCAACTTTTTTTGGATCAGTTTGCAGATGAAAACAGATGCCTCTTTGCATACTAAAGTAGTCTCTGATTTACGTGCTGTAAAAGTGGACGGGAAAGAACTCTATTGTAAATCTATTTCTCCGAAGAATGTTACTCACCGGATGGCAGTCGGAGTCCGTCATGCCGGTAATGATGGTTCTGCTTCCTTCCGTATTCCCGGATTGGTGACAACCAATAAAGGAACATTATTGGGAGTGTACGATGTCCGATATAATAGTAGTGTCGATTTACAGGAATATGTAGATGTGGGTTTGAGTCGTAGCACTGACGGAGGGAAGAGCTGGGAGAAAATGCGTCTTCCGCTTTCATTTGGTGAGTACGGTGGTTTACCTAAAGCACAGAATGGGGTAGGAGATCCCTCTATTTTGGTAGATACCCAAACGAATACCGTCTGGGTGGTTGCCGCATGGACCCATGGTATGGGTAATCAACGTGCCTGGTGGAGCTCCCATCCGGGAATGGATATAAACCATACCGCACAGCTGGTATTGGCAAAGAGTACAGACGATGGTAAAACCTGGTCGAAACCGATCAATATAACAGAACAGGTAAAAGATCCCTCCTGGTATTTTCTGCTTCAAGGTCCCGGACGAGGAATAACGATGAGCGACGGTACATTAGTCTTTCCAACACAGTTTATCGACTCTACCCGTATCCCGAATGCAGGAATCATGTATAGTAAAGATCGGGGAAAAACATGGAAAATGCATCATCCGGCACGGACTAATACGACGGAAGCACAAGTTGCTGAAATAGAACCGGGAGTATTAATGCTGAATATGCGTGATAATAGAGGAGGAAGCCGTGCTGTCGCCCTAACCAAAGATTTGGGAAAAACCTGGACAGAACATCCGTCTTCACGTAAGGCACTTCAGGAACCGGTATGTATGGCCAGCTTGATTCATGTCGATGCCAAGGACAACGTTTTGAATAAAGACCTCCTGTTGTTTTCAAATCCGGATACGACTAAAGGGCGCAATCATATAACAATAAAAGCAAGTCTGGATAAAGGACTTACCTGGTTGCCCGAACATCAAATCATGCTCGACGAAGCAGAAGGATGGGGATATAGTTGCCTGACGATGATTGATAAAGAGACAATCGGTATTCTATATGAGAGCAGTGTGGCACACATGACTTTTCAGACGGTGAAATTAACAGATTTGTTAGGAGTGAAATGAAAGATATAATAGCGGTTAAACTATCTGATATGATAAAAGAATAAAGCCGTATATTTATCGTAGCATGCAAAAACAACATATTTTGTTAAATTATCAGTGAAATTTGCTGAAAAAACAATATCTTTGAATCCGTTAATATCTAATGCCCCCACTATGATGATTAATTTGATCGGAAAAAAGGCTCAAATAGCATGTGGATTACTATGCTGTTGCAGTATGGTATATGCACAGAGCAATGACAATTCCGAAGTTGTCGTTCTAAATACAGGTTGGGAATTTTCCCAGGCAGGAACAGAGCTGTGGCAATCGGCACAGGTTCCGGGCACCGTTCATCAGGACCTTATCAACCATAAACAAATACCCGATCCTTTTTATGGCATCAATGAACAAAAGATTCAGTGGGTGGAAAATGAAGACTGGGAATACCGGACTGCTTTTACAGTTACCCCCGAACAACTGAAACGGGATGACGCCCAATTGGTTTTTGAAGGCCTTGACACATACGCCGATGTATACCTCAATGGAGCACTGTTGCTGAAAGCCGATAACATGTTTGTCGGTTATACCATACCCGTCAAGTCCCAACTCCGTATCGGAGAAAACCTTCTTCACATCTATTTTCATTCCCCCATCCGGCAGACACTGCCTCAATATAACTCGAATGGATTCAACTATCCGGCAGACAACGACCATCACGACAAACATTTAAGCGTATTCTCCCGTAAAGCCCCTTACAGCTATGGCTGGGATTGGGGAATCCGCATGGTGACCAGCGGCATCTGGCGTCCGGTGACCATCCGTTTTTATGACGCAGCTTTTATCAGTGACTACCACGTAAAGCAACTCGCACTGACCGACCAGCTCGCAAACCTGTCTAATGAGTTAGAAATAAACAACATACTCTCCCGCCCACTTCAGGCAGAGGTGAGAATCAATACCTCATTCGAAGGAAGTGCAGAAAAAAGCATCAACCAGGCAATCACTTTACAGCCCGGAATCAATCATGTTTCCATACCTTCCGAAGTGGCATTCCCCGTACGTTGGATGCCGAATGGATGGGGAAAGCCCGCCCTGTATGATTTCTCCGCTCAAATCATAGTAGAAGATAAAGTCGTAGCCGAGCAATCGCACCGGATAGGACTGCGTACCGTTCGCCTCGTTAATGAAAAAGATAAAGACGGAGAATCCTTCTATTTTGAAGTAAACGGTGTACCGATGTTTGCCAAAGGAGCCAATTACATCCCCCAGGATGCACTCTTGACTAACGTCACTACCGAACGCTACCAAACCTTATTCCGCGACATCCGCGAAGCGAACATGAATGTCATTCGTGTATGGGGAGGTGGGACGTACGAAGATGACCGCTTCTATGACCTGGCAGATGAAAACGGAATACTGGTGTGGCAAGACTTCATGTTTGCCTGCACTCCCTATCCGTCCGACCCCACCTTCCTGAAAAGGGTAGAGGCGGAAGCCTGCTACAACATCCGCCGCCTTCGCAATCATGCTTCCCTGGCGATGTGGTGCGGCAATAACGAAATACTGGAAGCCTTAAAATATTGGGGATTCGACAAGAACTTCCCGCCCGAAATCTATCAGGAAATGTTTCGAGGCTACGACAAACTGTTCCATCAGCTCCTTCCTGCCAAGGTGAAGGAACTGGATGCCGCCCGTTTCTACATACACAGCTCCCCATATTTTGCCAACTGGGGACGTCCCGAATCCTGGGGGATAGGAGACAGCCATAACTGGGGAGTCTGGTATGGTCAAAAAACATTCGAGTCACTCGATACAGACCTGCCCCGTTTCATGAGCGAATTCGGTTTCCAGTCCTTCCCGGAAATGAAGACCATCTCCACTTTCGCCGCTCCGGAAGATTATCAGATAGAATCGGAAGTGATGAATGCTCATCAGAAAAGCAGCATCGGCAACGCCCTGATTCGTACCTACATGGAGCGCGACTATATCATCCCCGAAAAATTTGAAGACTTTGTCTATGTCGGACTAGTGCTGCAAGGACAAGGAATGCGTCACGGACTGGAAGCGCACCGCCGGAACCGTCCTTACTGTATGGGCACCCTGTATTGGCAACTGAATGACAGCTGGCCGGTAGTATCTTGGTCGAGTATCGACTATTATGGTAACTGGAAAGCCCTGCATTACCAAGCCAAACGAGCCTTTGCTCCAATTTTCATCAATCCTATCCGGCAGAACGACAGCCTCAATATCTACCTGATTTCCGACTGTCCGGACACCAAAGACCACCTGACGTTGGAAATGAAAGTAACAGATTTTGACGGAAAGAAACAAGGCAAGCCGATACGACTCAACACATTGTCAGTTCCGGCTAACACTTCCCAATGTGTGTACCGTATAAAACCCGATATCTGGCTATCACCGGAAGAACAGCAACGCTGTTTCATGCAACTGACCCTGAAAGACAAGGCAGGAAATACTCTTGCCGAAACCGTATACTTCTTTAGAAAAACAAAAGACCTGCTTCTGCCTGAAACAACCGTTTCCTGCAAGATGAAACAGAAAGACGGCATGTGTGAACTGACATTGTTTTCTCCCACTCTTGCAAAAGATGTCTTTATTGAAATTCCTTTGCAGGGAGCCCGTTTCAGCGACAACTTTTTCGACCTTCTTCCCGGAGAACGTAAAACGGTCGTCATCACTTCTCCCCAAATAAAGAAAGGAGAGGAGCTGCCTTTGACAATCAAACATATTCGTGAAACTTATAATTAATCTATTAATAACTTAACACCTAATTTTTTAGTTTATGAAACAACTCTTTAAATTAACCGGATGTCTGGCACTAGCAGGACTTTTTGCCTCTTGCCAATCGGCGCAACAGGAAGCCAACTACCAGATCATCCCCATGCCACAAGAGATTGTAACCGCTCAAGGAAGTCCCTTCATCCTGAAGAGCAGTGTGAAGATTCTCTATCCGGAAGGAAACGAGAAGATGCAACGCAACGCACAATTTCTGGCAGACTACCTGAAAACGGCTACCGGAAAAGATTTCGCCATTGAAGCCGGAACAGAAGGTAAAAACGCAATCATACTGGCATTAGGTACGGAGAACGAAAATCCGGAATCCTACCAGATGAAAGTTACCGGTGACGGAATCACGATTACCGGTCCTACGGAAGCCGGTGTATTCTATGGCATCCAGTCCCTGCGCAAATCATTGCCTGTGGCTGTCGGTGCGGATATTGCCATGCCAGCCGTAGAAATCAATGACGCTCCCCGCTTTGGCTATCGTGGCGCGCATTTCGATACCAGCCGTCATTTCTTTACTGTGGACGAAATAAAGACCTACATCGACATGCAGGCTTTGCATAACATGAACCGCCTCCACTGGCATATCACCGACGATCAAGGCTGGCGTCTGGAAATCAAAAAATACCCGAAACTGACTGAAATCGGTGCTAACAGAACAGAAACAGTCATCGGACGTAACTCCGGCGAATACGACGGCAAACCTTACGGTGGATTCTACACCCAGGAACAAGCCAAAGAAATCGTAGATTATGCAGCCGAACGCTACATCACCGTTGTTCCCGAAATCGACCTTCCGGGACACATGCAAGCTGCCCTTGCCGCTTACCCTGAATTGGGTTGTACCGGTGGTCCGTACGAAGTATGGAGACAATGGGGCGTATCCGAAGATGTGCTTTGCGCCGGAAACGACCAGGTCTTGAAATTCCTGGAAGATGTCTATGGTGAATTGATTGAAATCTTCCCGTCACCATATATTCATGTAGGTGGCGACGAATGCCCGAAAGTAAGATGGGAAAAATGTCCGAAATGCCAGGCACGTATCAAAGCATTGGGACTGAAGTCAGATCAGAACCACAGCAAAGAAGAACGTTTGCAGAGCTTTGTCATCAACCATATTGAGAAATTCCTGAACGACCATGGACGTCAAATCATCGGTTGGGATGAAATCCTCGAAGGCGGACTTGCTCCGAATGCTACCGTGATGTCATGGCGTGGTGAGAAAGGTGGTATCGAAGCTGCGAAGCAGCAACATGATGTCATCATGACACCGAACACCTACCTGTATTTCGACTACTACCAAGCTAAAGACGTAGAAAACGAACCGTTCGGTATCGGTGGTTATCTGCCCATGGAAAGAGTGTATAGCTACGAGCCGATGCCGGCTTCTCTTACTCCCGAAGAACAGAAATACATCAAGGGAGTGCAAGCCAACCTCTGGACAGAATACATCGCTACTTTCCCACATGCACAATACATGGTATTGCCTCGTTGGGCTGCTTTGTGTGAAATTCAGTGGTCCAGCCCCGAAAAGAAAAACTATGCCGACTTCCTGTCCCGTCTTCCACAACTGATTAAGTGGTACGATGCAGAAGGATACAATTACGCTAAACACGTATTTGACGTACAAGCCGAGTTTGACCCGAATCCGGCAGAAGGAACAATGGACGTTACCCTGTCTACCATCGACGGTGCTCCTATTTACTATACGTTAGACGGCACAGAACCTACTGCCACTTCCCCCGTTTACGAAGGAGTATTGAAAATTAAGGAAAATGTCACCCTGTCCGCTAAAGCCATCCGTCCCAACGGCGAAAGCAAGACTGTGACGGAGAAGATTGATTTCAGCAAATCCAGCATGAAGCCGATTGTAGCCAATCAGCCTATCAATGAACAATACCTGTTCAAAGGAGCTTCCACTTTGGTAGACGGTCTGAAAGGAAATAGCAGCTACAGGTCAGGCCGTTGGATCGCTTTCAACGGAAATGACATGGATATGACTATCGACCTCCAGCAACCTACTGAAATCTCAAGCGTGGCAATCTCTACCAATGTAGCAAAAGGAGACTGGGTATTTGATGCCAGAAACCTGTCCGTAGAAACTTCAGATGATGGCAAGAACTTCAAAAAGATTGCTTCCGAAGAATACCCGGAGATGAAAGAGACAGACAAAGACGGAATCGTTGAGCATAAACTAACCTTTGATCCTGTGACCACCCAATACGTGAGAGTCATTGCTTCACCGGAGAAATCACTTCCGGCATGGCATGGAGGAAAAGGTAAAAACGCATTTTTATTTGTAGACGAAATCAAAATTGATTAATGAATATAAGAAAAGAATACCCTAAAGTTTGTCTTTTCTTATGGATATTGGGGATGTGCTTCCATGCACATCCCATTCTGGCACAGTCCGTCATACCTGTCCCATTAAAAATGGAGCAGGGGACGGGCTCTTTTTTACTGTCAGAAAAGACTAAACTTTATACAAACCTGCAAGGTGGAGAAGCGGAACTTTGGGAGAATTACCTGAAAGCATTGCCTGTTCAATTGAAAGAAGCGAGAATGAAAGACAGGAAGCAGATGCTTTTCTTATTGATAACCCCCAAGACCCCCCAATTGCCATCACCGGAAAGCTACACACTCTCCGTCACCCCTCAACGAATTGAGATCCGGGCAACTTCGGGAGCCGGATTATTCTATGGAATGCAAACCCTGTTACAGCTGATGCAACCGGCGGGCACAGGCAGCTATTCCGTAGCCTCTGTCAAGATAGAAGACACCCCGCGTTTTGCTTACCGCGGACTGATGCTGGACGTATCCCGCCATTTCTCTACCAAAGAGTTTATAAAGAAGCAGATAGACGCATTGGCATATTACAAAATCAACCGTTTGCACCTGCACCTGACCGATGCGGCAGGCTGGCGGCTTGAAATTAAGAAATATCCTTTACTGACCGATTTTGCAGCTTGGCGTACAGACCCCACCTGGAAGAAATGGTGGAACGGCGGACGTAAATACCTCCGTTACGATGAACCCGGAGCTTCCGGAGGCTATTACACCCAGGACGATATTCGTGAAATACTGGCATACGCCCGTCAGCACTACATCACCGTGATTCCGGAGATTGAAATGCCTTCCCATTCGGAAGAGGTGCTGGCTGCCTACCCGCAGCTATCCTGTTCGGGAGAACCTTACAAGAACTCCGATTTCTGTGTCGGCAATGAAGAAACTTTCACCTTTCTGGAGAATGTACTGACGGAAGTTATGGAACTTTTCCCTTCCGAATACATTCATGTAGGAGGTGATGAGGCCGGCAAATCGGCTTGGAAGACCTGTCCGAAATGTCAGAAGAGAATGAAAGACGAGCATCTGGCCAATGTAGACGAGCTGCAAAGCTATCTGATACACCGCATCGAAAAATTCCTCAACAATCACGGACGCCGTCTCTTGGGATGGGACGAGATTTTGCAAGGAGGCATTGCGCCCAATGCAACCGTCATGTCATGGCGTGGAGAAGAGGGTGGTATCGCTGCCGTCACCTCCGGCCATCATGCCATCATGACGCCGGGTGCATACTGTTATCTGGACAGCTATCAGGACGCCCCATACTCCCAGCCGGAAGCTATCGGCGGCTACCTGTCATTGAAGAAAGTATATGCCTACGATCCTGTTCCCGCTTCCTTAACTGCGGAGCAGGCAAAGTTAGTCTACGGTGTGCAGGGCAACCTATGGGTGGAATATATCCCCACTCCCGAACACGTGGAATATATGATTTACCCTCGTATACTGGCATTGGCGGAAGTAGCCTGGTCGGCTCCGGAACGTAAGTCATGGTCCGATTTCCATACCCGTGCACTGTCAGCAGTGGCCGATTTACAGAAAAAAGGATACCATCCTTTCGATTTGAGCAAAGAAATCGGCAGCCGTCCCGAATCTCTTCAACCAGTCAGCCATTTGGCACTCGGTAAAAAAGTGATCTATAACTCCCCCTACAGCTCCCATTATCCCGCACAAGGCAACACAGCCCTGACAGACGGCATACGTGGTGACTGGACTTATGGTGATGGTTCATGGCAAGGATTTATCTCGGACAACCGTCTCGATGTGACGATTGATATGGAAAAAGAAACCCCTATCCATTCCGTCACCGCCGCTTTTATGCAAGTGGTCGGCGCGGAAGTATTCCTGCCGGAGACAGTGATTATTTCCATTTCCGATGATGGAATAAACTTCACGGAGCTGCAAAAACAACACTTTGAAGTGAGCAAAGAAACACCCATCCGGTTTACGGATATTTCATGGCAGGGAGAAGCCAAAGGAAGATACGTACGTTACCAGGCACAGGCCGGAAGCGAATTCGGAGGCTGGATATTTACGGATGAGATAATCGTGAAATAGACATTGTCAATATCATTTATGAATAAAAGAGGGAATCTACTCAACCAGATTCCCTCTTTTATTGTTATATTTGTATTATTACCTTAAAAACTAAGAATATGGTACAACACGCTAGACTCATTTTCTACAGCCTTCTTCTTCTGGTAATCCCGTGCGAGAGCACCTTGGCGCAGAAGATTCCCGTCACGCCCATAGACTCATTGATAACTGTTGGATATGCCACCGGAAGTTTGAAAAACCTCTCCGGTTCCGTAGAGAAGATTACGGAGACACAGATGAATAAAGACCAGATAACGAACCCTTTGGAAGCAATCCGCGGACGTGTGCCGGGTTTGACCATCCAACGCGGATCAAACGGTCCGGCAGCCTTGGATGCGGTACGCCTGCGGGGAACCACCTCACTGACCAGTGGCAACGACCCTTTGATAATTGTTGACGGAGTATTTGGCGACTTGAGTATGCTCACCTCCATTTACCCTACGGATATTGAGAGCTTCACCATTCTGAAAGACGCTTCCGAAACCGCACAATACGGTTCACGAGGAGCTTCCGGTGTGATTGAGGTCACCACCAAAAAAGGAATGAGCGGCAGGACACAGGTAGCCTACAACGGTAGCTTCGGAGTTTCCACCGTCTACAAGAATCTGAAAATGCTGTCCGGCGATGAATTCCGTCGTGTGGCCTCGGAGCGTGGCATTTCCATTCTGGATAAAGGAAACAACACCGATTTTCAGAAAGAGATTGAACAGACAGGACTACAACAAAACCATCACGTCGCCTTTTATGGCGGTTCCAGTGAATCCAGCTATCGTGTTTCCCTCGGTTTCATGGACCGTCAGGGAGTGATTCTGAATGAAGACATGAAAAACTTCACTTCGAATATGAACATGAATCAGCAGATGTTCGACGGCTTCCTGAACTGCGAGCTGGGAATGTTCGGTTCCATTCAGAAGAATCATAATCTGGTGGATTATCAGAAAACGTTCTATTCGGCAGCCACATTCAACCCCACCTATCCCAACCATAAAGACCCCGTCACCAATTCCTGGGACGGAATAACGACCGCCAGCCAAATCACCAATCCATTGGCATGGATGGAAGTGCAGGACGATGATGCCACTTCGCACATCAGCACGCACGCCCGTCTGACTTTCAATCTGCTGGAAGGACTGAAACTAAACCTCTTCGGCGCCTATACCTATAATATTGTGGAAAATTCGCAATACCTCCCCACCTCCGTCTGGGCGAACGGTCAGGCTTACAAAGGAACCAAAAAGCGAGAATCCTTGTTGGGCAACATGATGCTGACCTATAAGAAAAACTGGAAAAAACATTTCTTTGACGTGCTGGCACTTGCCGAACTTCAAAAAGAAACCTACACGGGATATTATACGACAGTAAGCAATTTCAGCACCGACAAATTCGGGTATAATAATCTTCAGGCAGGCGCACTCCGCTTGTGGGAAGGCACTAATTCATACTACGACCAACCCCGTCTGGCATCCTTCATGGGACGTTTCAACTATACATACGCCGACCGCTACGTGCTGACGCTGAATGCCCGTACAGATGCTTCCTCCAAATTCGGAGCGAACCATAAATGGGGATTTTTCCCCTCCGCATCTGCCGCATGGGTGATTAGTGAGGAAGAATTTATGAAGCACTTGCCGATGGTAGACAATCTGAAATTCCGTATCGGCTATGGTCTGGCAGGTAATCAGAGCGGGATTGACTCATACACTACATTGAACCTTGTAAAGCCGAACGGTGTAGTCCCCGTCGGAAACTCCGCCGTCGTATCTTTAGGAGACTTGCGGAACACGAATCCCGACCTGAAATGGGAAGTGAAACATACCTTTAATACCGGTATCGACGTAGCTCTTTTCGGCAACCGCCTGCTGCTTTCCGCCAACTATTACAACTCTCGAACCACAGACATGCTTTACCTTTACAACGTAAGCGTACCGCCTTTCACCTATAACACCTTGCTTGCCAACATCGGTTCCATGCGCAACTGGGGTACGGAAATCGCCATCGGCATCACCCCTTTGAAGACGAAGGATATGGAACTGAATATCAATGCCAATATCACTTTCCAGCGCAACAAACTGCTCTCTTTAAGCGGTATGCACAATGGTGAAATGCTTTCTGCCCCCGAATATAAAAGTCTTGCCGGCCTCGACGGAGCCGGCTTTCACGGAGGATACAACCACATCGTATATCAGATGGTGGGTCAACCGTTGGGCGTGTTCTATCTTCCCCACAGTACAGGACTCGAATCCGACGGAAACGGTGGATACACCTATGGCATCGCCGACCTGAATGGCGGAGGTGTCAGCCTTGAAGATGGTGAAGACCGCTACGTGGCAGGACAAGCCGTACCTAAAACGATTCTTGGCTCCAACATCAGTTTCCGCTACAAGCGTTTCGACCTGTCTTTGCAGATTAACGGAGCTTTCGGACATAAAATCTACAACGGAACCTCCCTGACCTATATGAACATGAATATATTTCCCGACTATAACGTAATGAAGAAAGCCCCGAAACAGAACATCAAGGATCAAACCGCCACCGACTATTGGTTGGAAAAAGGAGATTATGTCAACTTCGACTATGTGACGCTGGGTTGGAACGTGCCGATTGAGAAAGTGCAGAAACTGAAGAAATATGTCCGTTCCCTGCGTCTGGCATTTACAGTCAACAACCTGGCAACCATTTCCGGTTATTCGGGACTTTCACCCATGATTAACAGTTCCACGGTGAACTCCACTTTAGGCGTGGATGATAAACGGGGATATCCGTTGGCGCGGACGTACACATTGGGATTGAGTATTAACTTTTAATGGAGGAGGAGATGATGAAACAATATATGAAAAATAAAAGTCGTTTTTTGCAGAAAGAAGAACAGCTTTCAAGGATAGCGGAACTGTTTTCAAAGAAGAACTTACGTCCTTCGGAAGTGTTGGTATTCCTTCTTATAGCGTGTCTGGGCTTATTCTCATGTGATAAGTTCTTGGAGGAAAATCCGAAAGATAAGTTACCCGAAGATGACGTTTACAATACGATCTCGGAAGTATATCTCAATGCAGTAGCTTCGCTTTATACATACGTAGGCGGTTATAGTGATAGTCAGGGATTGCAGGGAACGGGTAGGGGAGTCTACGACCTGAACACCTTTACTTCCGACGAAGCCATTATCCCCACCCGTGGAGGTGACTGGTATGACGGTGGTTTTTGGCAAGGACTTTACCTGCACGATTGGGGAATAGAGAATGATGCCATTCAGGCTACATGGGAATATCTCTATAAAGTCGTCATGTTAAGTAACAAATCACTGGAGCGGATAGACAAATTCGCCGAAACTCATTCCGCTACCGAACTACCGGCATACCGTGCTGAAGTACGTGCCATGCGGGCTATGTATTATTATTACCTGATGGATTTGTTCGGACGCATCCCGCTAGTTCAATCCTCTTCCATAGCCATGAAAGATGTAGTGCAAAGTGAACGGAAAACGGTCTTTGATTTTGTTGTCAAGGAATTGCAAGAGGCGGCTCCTTTGTTGAGCGATGCACATAGCAACCAGTCCGGCCCTTACTATGGCCGTATCACTCGCCCCGTGGTAAGTTTCTTACTGGCCAAACTGGCTTTGAACTCCGAAGTTTATACAGACAATGATTGGACGGACGGACAACGCCCGGATGGGAAAAATATAAAGTTCGCAGTGAACGGTAGCGAACTCAATGCTTGGGAAACAGTCATCTACTACTGTGACCAACTCAAAACTATGGGCTACAAACTGGAACCGGAATACGAAACGAATTTCTCCATATTCAACGAACCGTCCGTAGAGAATGTCTTCACTATCCCGATGAACAAAACTCTGTATACCAACCAGATGCAATATCTCTTCCGTTCCCGCCACTATAATCATGCCAAGGCTTACGGACTAAGCGGTGAGAACGGTCCCAGCGCCACCATTGAAGCCCTCGAAACTTTCGGTTATGAAACCGCGGAACAAGATCCCCGTTTTGATATTTGCTATTTTGCAGGAATTGTCCACGACCTGAAAGGAAACATAATCAAACTGGATAATGGAACGGTACTGGAATATCTGCCCTGGAAAGTATCTCTGGATATAACAGATACCCCATACGAACAAACCGCAGGAGCCCGCATGAAAAAGTATGAAGTCGACCCGACTGCCACAAAAGACGGTAAGTTGATGGAGAATGACATTGTATTGTTCCGCTATGCAGACGCTTTATTGATGAAAAGTGAAGCGAAAGTCCGGAACGGAGCAAACGGAGATGAAGAACTCAATGAAATTCGTAGCCGTGTCAACGCTTCTCCCCGCACTGCCACTTTAGAGAATATCCTTGCCGAACGTCAGCTGGAACTGGCTTGGGAAGGATGGAGACGACAGGACTTAGTCCGCTTCGGGAAGTTTACAAGAGCTTACAGCAGCCGTCCGCAACTGCCGGATGAAGCAAGTGGATATACAACTGTATTTCCTATACCGGAGAAAATACGGGTGATGAATGAGAGGTTGAAACAGAATCCGGGGTATTAGGAAGAAGATAGTAGTAATCAAAATAAAAAATCCTCGATTTTCATCCGGAGAATCGAGGATTTATATTATTTGTTGCAGCAATCGAATTACTCAATCAAATCGAAATCATATTTTTCAAATTCACTCCCATTGATTATTATAGCAATCTGATGAAGCCCGAGATGGAATTTTCTCGTCGTAACCACACGGAAAGAGTGCTTTCGTGTTATTCGTGTGGTAGAATTTCCGGTATATTCTTTTTCACTGATTTTATGAACTTTCTTCGTCAGCGTTCCATTTGCTTTTTGGTAATAAATACCATATTCAAGCCGTATTTTGATCGTCTTATTGCTATGATTCAACAAGTTAAAACCAAACTCCAGCGAGTCCCCGACTTTAACCTTAGGACTTGAAATCTGAAAATCCTCCACACTAATATTATTTCTGATAGAATCAAAGCCAAACAACTCCATCACCTCCGGAATCCCTTGCTTTAAGAGCGTCCGGCAACCGTGTTTTATAATCCAGTCTACCTCTTTCGACTCACCTTTCCATTTCTTTGCCAAATCAATGACTATTTCCGGATTATCTTTTGCAATATCATTCAAATTATTGGCAACACTCAACCGTACAAATCTTGCCGGATCATTTTTAAGATTCTCCAAAATAGGAATAATAGGTGTCGGATCTTTTTTCAGATTCGGCAAAGCCATCGCCCAAGGCAAACGCGGACGGCAACCTTCTGACGCAAGCCGCCTTACTCCCCAATGCTCGTGTTTCGACCAAACCAACATCTGCTTCATCATTTCATCCGGATATTTTATAATAAAAGGATGAGTCACAAACTCGCAACTTGTGAACTGCGTGATTTTCTCTATCGCCTTGACAGACGTTTCATAATCATCCAACCCATATTGCTCGACATAATTATCCAGAATCGCCCCATACTCCAGCATCAATCCAAACTTCGTATCGTCTATCACCGAAAAATCAGGCCGCGTACTTTTTACATGATCCAACAACTCAAGAATCTTAGCGATTGCCTCTTTGTAGTCTGCCGGCAAAAACTTTTTCAGAATGGTAGTGATATGTATGCAGCGCTGTTTAAGTTCCCTGCCTTCCCATTCATCATCCATAACTTGAGAAACAAACCCGTGAGCATCAAAATCATCGATAACAAGTTTCAAATCTTTCGTAAATAGATCGAAAAATTGCTCGTTATACATATTCTTAAAAGGTTCTGCCATACTTGAAGTCTATATTTAGTATCTATTTATTTGCTACACAAATATATGCCCTTTTTTTAAAAAGACAATTCTTTATCGACTTATTTAACCGAACAGAGTGAAAAAGGAAGGATAAGCCCAAAAACAGAAGTGAGCTACAAATAAAGATTGCAGCTCACTTTTATATGTTAAGTACTTGTCACTAATAAATTTCTATCTTTTTTAGGCATGGATTTCACTGATTAACGCGGTTGTTTTTCAGTAATGACAACACTAAAAACCGTGAAATCCGTGTAATCCGTGCCTAAATTACTATATAAACTAATTATGTACCCATACTCATGGCAAAAAATTAGTCGAAGAAACTCTTGAACTTCTTGAAAATCTTCTCCTTCACCGACGTGTTAGGTTTGAAATTGTCCGAAGCCTCCATCTTTTCGAGCGTGCTCTTTTCCTCTTTATTGAGCGCTTCCGGCACATAGATACTGATATTGACGAGCAAATCCCCCGTTCCGTACCCGTTCACATTCGGCAATCCCTTGCCGCGCAAACGAAGTACTTTACCCGGTTGAGTACCCGAATCAATCTTCACTTTCACTTTGCCGTCGATAGTCGGAATTTCCACGGCTCCACCCAGAGCTGCAGTCGGGAAACTAAGCAACAGATTATAAATCAAATCATTCTCGTCGCGAATCAAGTCCTGATGCGGTTCTTCCTCTACGAGAATCAGCAAGTCGCCTGCCACACCGTTGTGTTTGCCGGCATTTCCTTTGCCACCCATAGAGAGCTGCATACCCTCTGCCACTCCGGCAGGGATTTTCACCGACACCACTTCTTCACCGTAAATGATTCCGTCGCCACCACACTTCTTACATTTGTTCTTGATAATCTTACCCTCACCGCCACAAGTGGAGCAAGTGACGCGAGTCTGCATAGTGCCCAGAATAGTCTGCTGGTTACGGATCACCGAGCCGCTACCCTTACAAGTAGGACAAGTTTCCGAACCGCCATCACCTTCGGCACCCGTGCCATGACACTGGTCACACGGCACATATTTTTTGAGTTTAAACTTCTTTTCTACTCCGGTAGAGATTTCCTTCAACGTCAGCTTCACTTTCACACGAAGGTCACTGCCGCGATACCGCCGTTGCTGTGAACCGCCACCGCCGCCAAATCCGCTGAAACCTCCGAAGCCTCCCCCGAAACCGCCGCCGCGGCCACCGAAGATGTCGCCAAACATAGAGAAAATGTCATCCATCGACATCCCCTCGCCACCGAAACCACCGAACGGACCGCCATTACCTGCCGCACCGCTCACTCCCGCATGACCGAACTGATCGTAACGCGAACGCTTTTCCGGGTTACTCAACACATCGTAAGCTTCGGCCGCCTCCTTAAATTTCTCTTCAGCCTCCTTATCCCCCGGATTCTTGTCAGGGTGATACTGGATTGCTTTCTTACGGTACGCTTTCTTAATTTCCTCTACTGTGGCTGTCTTCGTCACCTCCAATACTTCGTAATAATCTCTTTTTTCTGCCATGCTTCTTTTAAAATTATGAATGATGAATTACGAATTACGGGTTATGGATGATGAATTATTGCGGGAAGTCCCTCGTTTTTCATCATTCATAATCCGTAATCAATCCTTATTCCCCTACTACCACTTTGGCGTGGCGGAGCACTTTGTCGTTCAGTGTATATCCCGTTTGCACACAATCCAGAATCTTACCTTTCTGTGCTTCCGACGGTGCGGGGATTACCGCGATGGCTTCATGGTAATCAGTATCCAACGGTTGGTCTTTCGTCTCGATGACTTTCACGCCATTTTGAGCCAAGACAGCTATAAATTTATTGTAAATCAATTCTACCCCTTCCTTTACGGCATTGACATCCGTTGCCGTTTCCATCGTCTTGATGGCACGTTCAAAGTCGTCCACTACCGGAAGAATACTGCCAAGGCTCTTCTCGCCACCATTCAGGATCAGTTCGGCCTTCTCCTTTAAAGTGCGTTTACGATAATTGTCGAACTCGGCAGACAGGCGCAGATATTTATCCTTTTGCTCTTCAATCTCTTCTTGAGCTTTTTCCAGTTCCTTTTCCAACTCCTCTTCATGAGTCAGCGGAGCAGACTCCTCCGTTTGTTCGTTTTGCGGTTGGTCTTCCGCAGGATTTTGAGTTTCCTCCACATTCAGTTCCTCTTCCTTCACTTTTTTTTCTTTCGGATCCATCTTGGTATTTACTATTTTATTATTTACTATTTACTATTTAGAAACACACGTTATCTATGCAAGATACCGCTTATAAACATACCGGACTGACCGGATGTCACAGATTTTGTCTGCAAAAACTTTGCCAAGTTGGCCGTTTTGCCAAAAAACGCAGCAAAGGTAACACTTTTATGTCAGATTGGCACATATCAGATAGCTCATAATTCATTTTAAATGTCTACCTTTGCACGCTCAAATAGTAAATAGTAACTAGTAAAATAGTAAATAATAAGATGATTACAGTTTCGAACGTATCGGTTCAGTTTGGTAAAAGAGTGTTGTTTAATGACGTAAACCTGAAGTTTACGAGTGGTAATTGTTATGGTATTATCGGTGCGAACGGTGCGGGAAAATCTACGTTTCTTCGTACGATTTACGGAGATCTGGACCCGACAACAGGTACGATTGCGCTCGGACCGGGCGAACGTCTCTCGGTGTTGAGCCAGGACCACTTCAAGTGGGACTCATATACCGTCATGGATACCGTCATGATGGGTCATACCGTGTTGTGGGACATCATGAAGCAACGCGAAGAATTGTATGCAAAAGAAGATTTCACAGACGAAGACGGACTGAAAGTGTCCGAATTGGAAGAAAAATTTGCCGAGTTGGACGGATGGAATGCGGAAAGCGACGCAGCCATGCTGTTGAGCGGACTGGGCGTGAAAGAAGATAAGCATTACGTATTGATGGGTGAATTGAGTGGTAAGGAAAAAGTGCGTGTCATGCTGGCGCAAGCATTGTACGGAAATCCGGACAACCTCTTGCTCGATGAGCCTACCAATGACTTGGATATGGAAACAGTGACTTGGTTGGAAGAATATCTTGCCAACTTCGAGCATACCGTATTGGTGGTAAGCCACGACCGTCACTTCCTCGACTCTGTATGTACGCACACCGTAGACATCGACTACGGAAAAATCAATATGTTTGCCGGTAACTATAGTTTCTGGTACGAATCCAGCCAGTTGGCTCTCCGTCAGCAACAGAACCAGAAGGCGAAGGCTGAAGAGAAGAAGAAAGAGCTCGAAGAATTTATCCGCCGTTTCAGCGCGAACGTAGCGAAGAGCAAGCAGACAACGAGCCGTAAGAAGATGTTGGAGAAACTGAATGTAGAAGAAATCAAACCTTCTTCACGTAAGTATCCGGGCATCATCTTCACTCCCGAACGCGAGCCGGGCAACCAGATTCTGGAAGTGTCCGGATTGAGCAAGAAGACGGAAGAAGGCATAGTGCTCTTCAATGATGTGAACTTCAATGTAGAGAAAGGTGACAAGGTGGTATTCCTGTCACGCAATCCGCGCGCGATGACTGCTTTCTTCGAAATTATCAACGGAAACATGAAACCGGATGCAGGGACCTTCAACTGGGGGGTAACCATCACCACTGCTTACCTGCCGCTGGATAACACCGACTTCTTCAATTCCGACCTGAATCTGGTAGACTGGTTGAGCCAGTTTGGAGAAGGCAACGAGGTATATATGAAAGGCTTCCTCGGCCGTATGCTTTTCTCCGGCGAAGAGGTGCTGAAGAAAGTAAGCGTACTCTCCGGAGGTGAAAAGATGCGTTGTATGATTGCCCGTATGCAGCTGCGCAATGCCAACTGCCTCATTCTGGACACTCCGACCAACCATCTGGACTTGGAATCTATTCAGGCATTCAACAACAACCTGAAGACGTACAGGGGAAATATCCTCTTCTCGTCTCATGACCACGAATTTATCCAGACCGTTGCCAACCGCATCATCGAACTGACACCGAACGGTATCATCGACAAGATGATGGAATATGACGAATATATCACTTCCGACCATATTAAGGAATTGCGGGCGAAGATGTACGGAGACAAATAAGTGACCGGACGAATAAAGACCCCTGACTCCCATACATGAAGTCTGATGAATAACCTATTTTTACAGCAACCTATTCTCAACAATGGGTTGCTGTTCTTTTTAGCACTATGGAAATAAAATATTTTGAAAATAGAGGAGATTGGCGAAAATGGCTGGCGGACAACTTTGAAACCGCCAGTGACGTTTGGTTTGTATTCCCCTCCAAATCTTCGGGCGAAAAAAGTGTTACATACAACGACGCCGTCGAAGAAGCCCTTTGTTTCGGATGGATCGACAGCACTATAAAGGCGCTCGACAAAGAACATAAAATCCAGCATTTCACGCCCAGAAACCCTAAAAGTTCCTATTCGCAAGCCAACAAAGAGAGACTGAAATGGTTGCTGGAACATCAAATGATTCACCCTGATTGGGAAGATAATATACGAAAAGTATTGTCAGCTCCTTTCGTTTTTCCGAATGATATCATCGGAAAACTGAAAGAGGATAAAACAGTATGGGAGAATTACCTTCAATTTTCCGATGCGTATAGGCGCATCCGAATTGCCTACATTGAAGCCGCAAGGAAACGGCCGGAAGAATTTGAAAAGCGATTGAACAACTTCATCCACAAAACGAAGGAAAATAAAATGATAAAAGGATTTGGGGGAATCGAAAAATACTACTAGGTATGTTTTTCTATATCCAATTATATTTAAATTCAGGCACGGATTACGCGGATTTCACGGTTTTTTGTTAATTACAAATGATTAGCAACCGTGAAATCCGCGTAATCCGTGCCTAATTTTTTATTAATAAGACTCACCCGCACACTTCATGCGACAAATAACCCTATAACACCTCTTCCATCAGCACCAATTCCCAGCTGCGCCACACGATCGTAATCAGTTTCAGTTTCCCTTTCTCACGAGCTTCCGCCACGCATTCGTCCTTGCTATAGCGAATCAGCTGTTCCCGCGCATTATCGGCAAGGGCCCTTATTTCCTTTTCCGGTGCATCGGCTTTCGCATACTTCACTTCCAGCAGATAAGTGTAGGGTGGAGATACGGGTACCGCCGGACTGGGTTTAAAGAAGAAATCGGCAAAACCCTTGTTCATTTCATATTCCGGATACAGTTGATAATAGCGGAACATACTTAGATAGGCTAGGAGGAATCCTTTGATATGAGCTTCCCCTTCTATATATTCCCGAATGCGGCTCTGCTCCCGAATGGCCTCTGCTACAAATTCGAACAACGGTTCCCATTCTCCCTTGAAAGACATATTCTCAAACAGCGTAAGCAATCGGTTCACGTCGAGCTTGAAGATATCATGACGGGCATATCCTTGAATCAGGAAATTGAATAGCTGTTCGCGAACCACCAGATTGGGAACGTGCAGGATGGGACGCCCCATCATATCGACCCCTTTAATAGAAAGCAGTCCGAAATAGAACAGCAAAGATTTAAAGTTGCTCACGTCCGTCATTTCCAGTGCGGAGAAATGAGTGACAATTTCGGTTATTATTTCTCCCTTTTCCGCAACCTCCTTGATGACGGAGAAGTTATCTCCCAGTCCGTGGTCAAGACGGACGAGGTAGGCAAGCTTGTTAAAGTCGGTACGGATATTGGGATCGACAATCTCTTTTGGCTTGATTCCGTGCAATATCAATGACTTCATGCAATAGAGCACCATGTCCGAGTTGAACATGCAATCCGTTAATTTATTCTCACTGAAGCAATAATTGTCATAGTTGGGTTTCATCATTGCCACCGCATCATCTATTGACATGGAAAGAGCGCCTTGCTCCTTATAATACGCCAGCATCTCGCGCAGTTCCTTCTCGCTGAAACCTACAAGGTCGTTAAACCAGGGATCGGTTGTGATATTCGTGCCGATGTTGAATCCGCTTGTCACGTCGTCCATCGTTACCGGACTTACTCCCGTGATAAACAGACGATTGAGGGCAGAACCCATTCCCGTCGTGGCGGCTTTGATTACATTGAAGAATCTCCGGATATATCCCTCGCCATGCGTCGCTTTCCGATATAAGTCCGTGCCGTAAGTCGAGAGAATGGTATTCGTGAAATTATCGTATTCATCAATCAGGAGATAAATTTTGATGTCTCCCTTGAGAGTGGCATACGAATTGATAGCGGATAGCAATGCTCCCGGTTCTTCAAGCGTCTCTGCATTCAGCACATCCCAGATTTCCTTTCCCAATAGATGTTCGTACTTTTGCAGAAAATGTCTAAGCTTCCCGCAACAATGCAGCCGGAAAGATTCCTCCACCTCATTGATATTCGAACTCACCTCCGAGAAATTGAATCTCATGATGAGAAACTGGTTATGTATCGGCGTAGGATGTTGCCCGATATACAGCTGGCCGAACAATTCGTCGAACTGGTCAGCGTAACGAACGTCATAATAAGCTTCCAGCATCGCCAGCGTGAGGCTTTTTCCAAAGCGTCGGGGACGTATCAGAAACAGATAACGGGGCTGCTTCTCTATTTTTTCAATAAACATGGTTTTATCTACATAATAGAAATTATCTTTGATGATGGCTCCGAAATCCGTCAATCCGTATGGTATTTGTTTCATCATATTGCGATTCCTTTCTTTAATTCATATCGTAGCAAATATACGGAAAACGGATGAATGTGACATCGTTAATGCCATTAATTTATCCGTTTATCCGTTATTTTATGGAAAAACTGCTGCTTGGCAGATTGATTATAACTCTAATCCTTTTTGAACCGGAACTTGCGGTCGTATTGAATTTTCTGTACGTTCCTGGGGTGTATACTCCACCACCCAATATTCTGTGACATTGTTGGAGGTCTTCCGTGAGTGGAAATGGTTGTTCTCCAGTACCGTGACCAGCATTTGTTTCATCTGTGCGTTGGCCTGTGTGCGCCCGTTCACGCTTAATACCGACAGCAGGTAGGAGGCAGGATACCATTTCGCCTGTATATCGTTCGGCCTGGCAGCCCGGAAATAGAAGAAAAGATTCTCTTCCATCGGATCTTTTTGGCGGAACGCCTCGTTGCGGTTGTTGAGAAACGTAATCTCTTGGTTCTCATACCAATATTGGAATCCCTGCCGGTAGAGTGCGTATGCTTGTGCATATATCCCCTGATGGTTGACAGGCGTGTGATAGTCTATTTTCAGAAGCGTATTGAACAGGATACGCCTGTTTTCACCAATGTCCGGCAGGCAGTGCGGGTTGTTGGTGCTGGCGATGAACGAGGCGCGGCGGGTGAACGTATAATTCTGGATGTCGTAAACCTTCCGTTCGTTCATCACATCTTGCGTGATGAGACTTTTCAACTCCTGCATCCGTGCGGGAGAGAGCGTGTCAAACTCATCCAGGTTGATGATCAGGCAGGACGACATTTGCAGGAGATGGTCTTTGTTTTCGGGATAAATCATGCCGTTGCGATAATAATCTTTAAGCTCCGGCGGGAGGAGACGGCGGATAAAGGTACTCTTGCCTTTTCCCTGTGCGCCGTGGAGTAACATCAACTGGTGGTTTTGCACTTCGTCATTGATGGCGCATGCCACCATTCCCACCAGCCAGCGGCGGAAACTGTCTTCAAAAAAAGCCTGGTCTGCCGCTTTTACTGTTTTTGTCAGTTGCCCGATGTGGTCTGTTTTCCCGTCCCATGCCTCGAGTGAGGTGAAATAATGGACAAATGGGTTGAATGGCTTGGCATAGTCCGAGTCTACCAGCGCTTTCAAATTAGCTTGTGAGACGTATATCTTCTTCATCTGCGCGTTGATATAGAATGTGTTGACATCCTTTACGCGAAGTGTGCTGAAAGGCGGCAGCTCTGTGGGGGGAACACCGGGTATTAGTTTCCGGAACTCGATTTGCTCTTTCACTATGTTTCTCCTGATTTCGTAGTGTTCATCCATAAATTTGATTACCTGGCAGATTCTCGGTGTTTTCTCTTCTTCTTCCGCACAGTCAGTCTTTGAGGTATATTGGTAAGCATTGTGCAGGGGGAGTTCGAGGTCGAAATCGGGGAGTTCGCCGAAATGGCTGTGTGCCAGACTGACGGCTTCCTCTTCCGTGATATGCCGACGGTAACACTGGTTGCCCAGACAATAGAAGAAATTGTCCCGGTTGCCTGTCTCCAGACGTTCTTTGCGTTGGGTGTATTCCAGCGCTTTCCGGAAGTCGAGTTGCACTTGCAGGTCGATGGGCGACGCGTTCTCCTGCACGGGAAGGAGCGGAGAACGTTTTGCCGGATTTTTGTGTTTCTTGTTTTTGCACTCTTCCTCGGTGGGCAGTGTCACTTTTACGGTCAGCGGCTTTACGTTTTCCAGTCGTTCGGGAGCGAAGAAAGCGTCCGGATCATGCGACACGAAGAATCCGCGTCCCGGATCGCTTCCGCTTGTATCTACTTTGGTATTGAGCAGTGTTTCGTATTTGCTGCTTGCCAGGGCGTACATTCGGTGGTGATATCGTTCGAGGGTGGGGAAGTCGACGGTTCCCAGCGCGTTCAGTTCGGCACGTAAGGCTTCCGCCTCTTTGCCGGTGAGGTAGACGAAGATTTTCAACCCGTGCATGCGGGGACTGATGAAGCTTCCTAATGTGTCGGGGCAATCGTTCGCCAGTTGGCGGAATTCCGGGAGCTTTTCTGCCGGCATATCGTCACAGTCGACCGTGATGATGTCCTGATACTTGTCCAGGCTGTAAGCCAGTCTTTCCTTTACGTAAGTGGCTGTGATGGTGTGGTAGGGCAGTTGCTTCTTCATGCGGTCTGCTTTCGCCGTGTCTCCTGCCTCCATTGCTTCCCGAAGTCTCCGGATTCTGTCCCGATAGACATCTCCCCGGATAAATTCGAACAGTTGCCGGATGCTGATATTTCCTGATACGAGTGATAATCCTCTGTATGTGGTTATTACGATATTTTCCATTTGATTTGTTGATATGAATTTAAGTCGTGTCAATATTAACACACTGCAAAGGACGGCTTTTCCTGTAGATAAAAAAAACTGCTTTTGGTACTCAAAAAGCAGTTTTTTAACAGTCGGCTCTTAAATGTTAATCGTCAAAAAGCGTTCTTTTTAGTCTTTGTATCTCATAGTCAATCTCTTCTACGCTTAATGATTCGTCCGAATCATCATATTTCTTGAAATTAACAGTCATAAACAACAATTGTGCAAAGAATTTGGGACCTTTAGTGTTAAAAGGAGAATCGTGATCATAGCAGAGATGGACAAAGGGAAGGAGATACTTCTTGCGTTCGCGCGGACTTACATCTATCCTGTTGTTATACAAATTATTGACGGTGTCAAGCGTTTGTGTGATAAACTGGGATACTTGGGGGAATTCTCCCTTTTCGAGCGTTATAGCCTGCTTGTTCAGGTAAACGAAGCCTTCGGAAAAAATGTCTTTTTTCTCATAATTTTAAGTGTTATTTCAATGTTGTTAAAAAATGTTGTTTTAAAAAGACGCAAAGGTACATTTTATTTTGTTCCTATCATTTACTTATGTTGTTTATTCTCTTTATAGATTTTATTTGATGGAAAAAGCGTGTATTTGAGGGTGAACCCCTCACCCTCAAATACACGCTTTTTTCTATCTAAAAGAATATTCTCCCGCGCCTGCGCACGTGGACATTATTATATAAAGAAAACTCATATGGCCTGTTTATCCTCAAGATGCTGTGTGTTGCACAGAATCCCTTATAGCCGCTTTCATTTTCATTATAGCTAATCTCGATTTCATTATAGCTAATTTCATTTTCATTATAGCTAATCAGCACTTGCCATAAAGAGATTCATGGCTCATCGAGATACTTCACAATGAGCCGTACCTGCCTTGCGCTGTAAGCGTGGTCGTTTTTTCCTTCACCGCCACTATACATTGCGTCATATAGTTCATTGTTATTTCTGATCCACTCCCTCATTTTCCGCATGGCATACACCAACGGTACATAAGGATTATATAAATGCGCCAGCTCCGATTTCAAATACGGACGTATGACAAACGGCTCTTCCGCCGCCTCTTCAGTTTCAGCTTTCATATCTTCGGGAAATTATGTTTATAGTATTCCAAATATACAAAAAATCCATAGGAACTCCAAATGTATAAGTAAAATAAAATCACTCTGAATGAAAGTAAATACATTCTAAATGAAAGTAAGACAAAGTAAGCCAATCGGAGACAAAGTACGTCATTCCATTCCCCTGTAATACACTACCTTTGAGGTATCGAAAGAAAAGAAACAGAGCTCGTTCCTCTCTTCCGATACCATTGCGCTAACCGCAATCTGTAACATTTATTTTTTAATTCTCAATTCTCAATTTTTAATTTATCATGGCAATACCATTTAAAAGAATGGGTCGTAAAGATCCGAGAGAGGTTGATGGGGTGGTGAAGTATCACCCACAACTTGTGACGCAGGGACAGAGTGTAGACCTGGATAAACTCGCTTACACGATGAAAGAGAAAAGTTCCTTGTCGCTGGGCGATATCCAGAGTGTGCTAACCAATCTTGTTGAAGCGATGCGTGCAGCGTTGTTCGACGGTAAGTCCGTCAATATCCGCGACTTCGGTGTATTCAGTCTTTCCGCTACCACACTGGGGGCGGATACGAAAGAAGAGTGTACGATGAAGAACATCAGGAGCGTGAATATCAATTTCCGTCCTTCCAGCAGCGTCCGTCCTAATCTGACATCTACCCGTGCCGGTGAGAAAATCGAGTTTCTTGACCTCGATGCACCTAAGAAAAAGAAAACCGAAGGTGGAGATTCCGGTGAAGAAGGTGGAGGAGGAGACTCTGGTGGAGGTAGTGGTGATGGCGGTGGTGAAGCTCCGGATCCGGCAGCTTGAGCCATAGAGCGTAGATAATGCTTACAACTGATAAGAAAAACAGTGGCACTATGATGAGAAAGATTGATTTGATCGTGATTCACTGTTCCGCCACCCGTGCCGACCGTTCGCTCACCCCGGATGATCTGGAAACGCAACACCGTCGGCGTGGATTTAACGGAACAGGATATCACTACTACATCCGCAAAGACGGAACGGTGCACATCACCCGACCGATTGAACGCATCGGTGCGCACGTGAAAGGATTCAACGCTTGTTCGATAGGCATCTGCTATGAAGGTGGGCTGGACTGTCATGGTCGTCCGGCGGACACGCGGACACCGGAACAACGGGCAACACTTCATTTGCTTGTACATCAATTGCTTGAGACTTTCCCCGGTAGCCGGGTGTGCGGTCACCGGGATTTAAGTCCCGACCGCAACGGAAACGGGGAAATAGAACCGGAAGAATGGATCAAAGCGTGTCCGTGTTTTGAGGTGAAAGCGGAAGGTTTCACCACAGAGGACACAGAGGACACGGAGGAAAATTAGTATAAAAAAACAAACCACCGCAGCGTATACGGAGAAGGGAAATAAATATTCCTCTGTGCCCTCTGTGTCCTCTGTGGTCAACTAAAGAGCGTGGAAAGGAGGTGTGTAAAGTTATGGCAGTCAAAAGATCCCTTTGGGATACTATTTTGAAGGTAGTCATCGCGGTGGCTTCGGCAGTAGCAGGCGTATTTGGTGCGAATGCGATGAATCTGTAGTCTACAGGAAGTTAGTTCATTTGAAGAGAGGGTGTATAAGTTTTCTATCTTTTTCACCCTCTCTCTATTTTTTTTACTAATCATGAAATAAATCAGAAAAAGAAATGGAAAAGAAAAATTTTATAAAACAAATGTTGTGCTTTACCCTGCTGTTGGGCATAGGTACACATATACATGCACAAAGCGATTCGGGATTTATTCCGACAGATTTTCAAGGGTACTACTTTTCTCCTCAAAATCTGGGATTCGCCACACCACAGACAGCTGAATTTGTGCAATATGGCAACACAAATGTGAACTATTATAATGGTTTGCTTGATCTGGATATCCCGTTGTTCGATTACAAGGATACGGCTTTTGAGCTGGATATGTCTATCAAGTATATTTCCGATGGTTTCAAGCCGGGCAGACGTCCATCGATGGTTGGCAATAATTGGATATTGAATGTGGGTGGATCGATAACACGAAATGTAATGGGGGAGCCTGATGATATTCGTCAGGAACAGAAGAGTGGACTGTTGGCCGCCATCCGTGATGGGCAGTTCAAGCAGTATAGCAAAGAGGATTTGCTCAATTTGAATATTCCCCATGCTACGAAAAATCGTCCTTATCCGGAAACTGAATATGACATGGCTCCCGATATCTTCGATTTTAATTTCGGGCGGCATAAAGGACGTTTTATTATCGACAATAACGGAAATGCTAAATGTATATCAGGAGGCGGATATAAGATTGACTTGAGTGAAATGACCGTTCAGGATTATAGCACGACGAATGCTCCTAAATCCTCTGTCATCAAGATCACGACACCGGATGGCTATCTCTACTATTTTGGGGGAGACGTCTCATGTTTAGAATACAGCATACCCAATAATCCCAGTAAATTAAGAAGCAGACCTGTGCAGATTACTTCCTGGTATTTAACCTCTATCCGGGATGAGACAAAAAATCATCGTATCACCTTCTCATACCAGAGTCGTCTGCAAAAGAATAAGTATCATCTTTTTATTAACTCTTATGTGAGTGGAATTCGATGGATACATTATAAGCCTGATAGTAAAGGATATACTAAACCTTCAGAATCATCGAGTGTAAACGATATAAATACTGACCATTTTTTGATGGAAGATAAAGTGTATGCTCCTATTCTGAAAACAATTAATACCGATGATGTGAAAATAAACTTTATTACTGAAACTTTTCCTGTCAATTTTTTCGGAGATTCGGATGGAAATGATTTGATCTATCTCTCAAGCATAACAATGACCAAAGAACCGGAGGTTATAAAATCATGCAAATTTGATTATCAGATATCGGGACGGTATTTCTTTCTGAAAAACGTGACCTTGTATGATCAAAGTGAAAATCCTGCTATTTACTCTTTTGATTATAATATGAGCAATGATCTGCCGGATCCACTGACTACAAGTATTGACCATTGGGGATTTTGGAATGGTGGCTATGAAAATATAGATAATGTTGATACGTTTCTCAATGACGGTCATTTTGAAGAGAGAAAGGCTGTCAATACAAATGTTGCAAGTTGTACGATGTTGCAAAGGATAACTTATCCAACGAAAGGGGAAGAGGCGATTGATTATGAATATAACCGTTTTAGATATTACCAGACTAAAAGAACGGACTCTTTTGCGTGGGATTCTAATACGGCGGCTTATGATACTCCTTTAAGTGGAGTACGTGTTAAGAATCTGACATTGCATGATCCTGTAACTGGAAAGAATAGGCAACGTTCGTTTAGTTATCTTGATCCTACGACAGGAATAGAAAGTGGAAGAATCAATGAATTGCCGCGCTATCATATGCCCCAAGAAAGTATGCAGTATGTTTATGATTCTTTTGATCATACAGAAATAAAAAATCTGCATGCTTACTCAGTCAGTAGCAACTGCATCGGGCGACTAAGTAATATATCCGAATATCTGATAGGTTATAGTGATGTTACAGAGACTTTTGATGATGGAAGTTTTTGCCACTACCACTTTTCTTCATTAGCTGATGTTCCTGATAATGTGGAACTTTTTGGATGCCCTGTCAGAACGTATGGAAATATGACTAATAGAAGTTTCGGCTATTACCAGATATTAGACAAAGCTTTGAACTATGCCCCCAACGACCTTTCTGCTTTCAGAGGGAAACTGCTGTTTAAAAAGACTTATGACAATCGCTATCATAAAGTGGCAGAGGAAGAGTATCATTATAACGTAGAAAATAAAACTACCGATTATGAAGTTTCGATAAATACCAATACCGGAGCTTTTCTGGCGAGTAAAATATTTACTGTCCCCTGTCTGCTGATTCAGGAAAAACTGACGGATGAGAATGAAGTGGAAATTCTTCATAATTATGAATATAATGCCAAAGGATTTGTCACAGAAAAAGAGACTGTCAATAGTAATGGGGATCATGTGTATTTGAAGTATGTACGTCCGGGAGAATCGTTCAATCTTCCATCTAATATATATTGGGACAGTTTAATTAGTTCGAATAGAATAGAGGAACCGATAGGCATCATAAAGTATTTGAAGAAACCACAGGATGAGAAACGGAGAATGGTAGATTTTATTTACGCTATTTATGAACCGACAAATAATGCAGGTATTCAGAAAAGAGTTCTTCGTGGTGCTAACTTTGCAAAAACATTACCTGAAGATATAGATCTGACAGATTATTCAAACAGTATGAACCGTTTTATTGAAGCTTATGATAACTATGATAAATATGGGAATGTTGTAACCTTAAGGGGGCTTTATGATAATGTCACAATTTATCTATGGTCGTATCACGGTAAATATCCGATAGCTGAAATAAAAGGAAGTACTTATGATGAAGTTAAATCTGCTTTAGGAGGAAAACCGGAACTTCTTTCAGAAGAGAGTGAACCTAATATGAAGAAAATGGAGCAATTGCGTACACTTCTACCTCATGCCCAGATTACGATCTCTGCTTATAAGCAACAGGTAGGGCTGAAATATATTTCGGAACCCAGTGGAAGAATCTCTTTCTTCCGATTTGATGATCAAGGACGCCTGAAACAGAGATTCAGGAGGGGAGACAAGAGAGAACTCCAGTTGATGGAATACAATAAATATCATTATTCTAAATAAGAAATCAATCATGAAAAAGCAGTTAATATTCTTCTTTTTTTTGTTCTGCACACTAATGGCGGTAAACGGTCATAGCGCTCCGCAGTTTAGTGATAAAAGAGTACATTTTGCAGATATTTATAAAGAGCCGAAAGTCGCCCATTTTAGTGATGTTCCTCGTTATATTTTCTATGAAGGCGAACTTCATAATTACGTTGTCTATACTTTTACCATACAGAATCGCTCTACTTTGCTCATGGCCAATATGATGGGAACTGATACGGATTATACCGTTTTGCGCCTTTTTTATAGACCATTTAATTCTACTACTGGTAGATTCGGAAATAAATCAGTTAGTGATGATAGTCATAGAGCAAAAGATGTACTTCGTGATCAGGATAAATTTAATTTAAATTTTGACGAAGATCTCACACAAGTACATCTCCACTCTCCCGTATTGTATGACGTTTTAGACCCAGGCGAATATGAGCTCTATAGTATTGCGTCAAATAATGAAAAAAATCCTACCAAAAGACTTGAAACCAATATCTATTTGTCCCCAGTGGGAGTTAATCAATATACTTCTGTTGATATAGGACATTTTACAAGAAACTTTTCTCAAAATATAAGATCCGGGATTTTTAGCAGCGGAGATGTATATCATACATTTAGTTTGGATAGTTTAAATATGATAAGTGTAGCTCCTCAAGAAAATGTGGGAATGAAACCTGTTATTGAATTGGAAGACGAACATGGTTATGCATTTGCAAGCAGTGAAGAATATCCGTTGAATGAGGATTCCTTACCACAAATAAAGGATGCCAGATGTGGAATAGGTAAGCATTATATTCATGTTTATTATCCGGATTCTATATATAGAAAAGTCAAATTAAATGTAAATGGAGTTGTAGATTATACGGGAATTGATTGGGAATGTCCTTTTGAGGCAGGTAATTATTCGGATAGTTTATATTATGAAAATTCTTATTATTCCCCAACATTCGCTTTTCCTAATTCTTACGATCCTATTGTATATCATCGTTTTGCCATAAAAGATGAAATGGATATATCTATTATATCGGAGGATTATCTGAATAGTATTGTTTTGTACGATTCAACCCATCGCATGCTTCGAAAAGTCAAGAGAGAAGACCCTTTCACTATCCTTGATGCTTTTAATCTGTCGCCGGGAACTTACTTTTTTACAACGGAAGGAGGGTTCAATACTATACATATAAAGGTGAAAGGTCAGAAAACTATTGGAAAATGGTCTGATACGAAAAACTATATATCAACGATTAAAGCGACTACCAATACTCCTTTTTCTTCGGATCTGCAAAGTCCATTGCATGCCACCCATGAAATAAATTACCTTGACCCGTTTGGCAGGACAGAACAGACAATACAATATGGTGTGACTCCTGCGTTCAACAGTCTGGTGAGTAGAAAGGAGTATGACAGGATGTGTCGTGATAGCTGTTCATGGCTTCCGGCAGTTTGTCCCGGTTCGAGGAATTATGTTTCATCATCCGATTTCAGAAAGCATATCCTTGAATTGTATAATGATGAGTATGCTTGTGAAAAATCTTTTTATGACGGTTCGCCCCTGAACCGATTGACCGAGAAATATAATCCGGGAAAGGACTGGCATACTACGGGGCATAGTGAAAAAGTTTCTTATCAGACGAATTCGGGAGCATCACAGGTTCGATTATTTGAGGTGAGCGGAGAAAAAGATAATCCTGTTCTGTCTCAAAAAGGATTTTATGCAACCGGAGAATTGGTAGTGGAAGAAAAGAAAGATGAAGCAGGGCTTCCTACGCTTACTTATACGAATAAATTGGAACAAACCATTTTGTCACGTACCATCAGTGGTGCGGACACGCTCGATACTTATCAGGTATATGATGATTTCGGGAATCTGGTTTTTGTTCTTCCACCGATGGCGGTCAGTAGTTTACATACTCTCGGACAGAAAGATGCGTTAGACCTTTATGCTTATCAATATCGCTATGATGAGCTCAATCATTATAAAGGTAAGAAACTTCCCGGTGCGGAATGGATAGATATGTATTTCAGTAAGGACGGAAAGTTATTAAGAGTTCGAGATGGGGAGATGCGCAAGAGGAATGAATGGAAATGTACTTTTTATGATAAGTTGAGAAGAGAAGTGGTGACAGGCATTTATAAAGGTCAGATGCCATACAACATCTCTGAATCGGTTGAATTTGCTCCGGATAGGCTAAACAACCATTATGGTTATCTCTTTAGTAGTTATTTAAAGATGGATAGCCTGGATATTCAAAAGGTGATATATTATGATACCTATCAATATAAAAAGGCTAACTCCCGCTTCACTGCGGCAATGGATTATATAGATAGCAATGATTACGGGCATCGATATGGAGACGACTCTGAACCGCTGAACTGCAAGAATTTGCAGACCGGAATGATGACACGGGTTATCGGTACAGATCAAATGCTTTGTACCACTACCTATTATGATTATTATCAACGTCCGGTGCAAGTGTGCAGTACTGATATAAATGGCAAGGTGCATGTTCAGAGCATGGCGTATGATTTCTGCGACCATGTCATAGCATCCAGTGATAAAGTGGAGAATATATCGCTTGTTCAACACAAGACTTATGACCATGCCGGGCGACTGTTGACAGAAGCTCGTTTGGTTAATGATTTGGCATCTGATACTCTGACGTATAATTACGATGAATTGGGGCGTATCGCCAGTTTCAAAAGAGGGAATGGAGCCCATTCACTGACTTTGACCAACCGTTATAACTTACGGGGTTGGCTGACTTCTATCGAAAGTCCGTTATTCTCCCAGAAACTATATTATACGGATGGTATCGGCACACCTTGTTATAATGGAAATATCAGTAGTATGAGTTGGAAGACCGGCGTAGACACGGACGTTCGTAACTATTGTTTTGAATATGATCTGTTATCCCGGCTAAAAAATGCCACTTACGGTGAGGGAGAAAAGCTCTCTCTGAATGCCAACCGCTTTAATGAGCAAATAACGGGTTACGACAACAATGGTAATATCTTGGGGTTGAAACGATACGGACAGACTTCTGCCAATGGTTACGGATTAGTAGATGATCTGACCATCACCTTGAATGGCAATCAACTGAAAAGGGTTGATGATTCTGTTTCGGGTTCCGCTTTTGGTGATAATTTTGATTTTAAAGACGGAACAAAACAAAGTACGGAGTACTTTTATGATGCTAATGGCAATTTATTGAAAGATTTGGATAAAAAGATAATCGATATTAAATATAATTCCCTAAATTTACCGAACCGTATAGAGTTTGAAGATGGTAGCTCTATTTCTTACCTTTATGATGCAGCAGGCACAAAACTACGTGTTGTACATAGTATCGCAGGAAATACAACTACTACCGATTATTGCGGTAATGTGATCTATGAAAATGGGACTCCTAAGACTTTATTGACAGATGCCGGATTCGTATCTTTGAATGATAATAAGTATCATTATTACTTACAGGATCATCAGGGTAACAATCGGGTCGTTGCAGACCAAGCCGGAGCAGTGGAAGAAGTGAATCATTATTATCCGTTTGGCGGTACGTTTGCTTCAACTTCATCCGTTCAACCCTACAAATATAACGGGAAAGAGCTGGATAGAAAAGGCGGACTGGATTGGTATGATTATGGAGCGCGAATGTATGATGCGGCATTGGGAAGATGGCATGTGGTGGATCCGATGGCGGATAAGGATTATAGTTGGAGCGTGTATGTTTATTGTCAGAACAATACAATTAAATATATTGACCCAGATGGAAAGCAAGTAATACCTGTTCCAATGCCTTATGCACCTCTTCCATTCTATTCTCCGATAACGTATCCTCAAAGTTATAATTTGCCTTCGGATCAACAAATAATGAGACATGCGTCAGGAAAGTTTGCAGAAGTTGGACAAATAATAACAGATACTCCTAAGATGTCTTACGCTTTTGGTACTCTTTTATACTATCAAGCGAAGAGTGCTATCAGTCCGGAATATGAGCATCAGCGGAATAGAGAAAGAAAAAGTAAAGAAGAACTGGATAGGAATCAGGCGAATGTAGCAAAAAGTATTGATACTAATGTATCGGGGATGATGCCTAATGGTGATCCGGCTCCGAAAATAGATCCTAATGATAAAAGGAGAATAATCAAAGTTGGGAGAAAAGTAATAATAGGTCTAGCTGTAGATAGAGCATATATGGAACTAACAAATCCTGATCCCACTCAAGATGCTTATGAAACTCATACAAATCAAGTTGAAGGTAAAAAAGAGTATTCGACAGATTATGTAGGGAATATTTATAATTGGATAAAAAAAATATTTAAATAAAAATGATATATGGGAGATGCTTTTATACTGATATTTAAGAAGATTACTATTCTAAATAGTATTTTAATGATAGTTCATTGCTTATTTCATCCTGATTTTGGAGAATTTGACTATATGTATATTGTTATAATATTGTTACTGATATCGTGGATATCATGGCTGATAGGCAAGGTACTAAACTTATTATTAAGTAATAAAGGTCAAAAAGAAAAGAATACAAAAACAAACAATATTGTTAATCTTTTATATTTGAAATTTATACAGGATATAGATATGACATATGCCGTTTTTTTTGCAATATATCTAGTTTTCTATAGACACGAAAAAGCAATAGCTTATTTAATATTACTTCTGTTTGGACTATACCTTGGAAAAAAAATAGCAATAAGAGCTAATCGATATATAGTAGATCAAGCAAATAAAAAAAACACTCCTTAAAAAAATCAATATTATATCCCTTGATGTGAATAACCAAGGTATGGTGAATTCACATCAGGGTATATAAGTTACAAGATGTGATGTGATAAATGAACTAATTTGAACAAATAACTTACTACAATATGAGATATCTATTTATAGCAATATATAAAAAATCACTTTTGTGGTTCAGTTTTATGATGATCCCTTATTGTCTTTTTTCCTCTTTTTTATTTGAGTATCCTACTCTAATATTTATTTTCAGGGTAATACTTGCAATTGCGTTAGCTATTATAGTGATAGGTGGAATGATGAGTTATCTATTTTCTTATATAGAGATTCCCAGACGGTCATTAAAGGGGAAAGGTTTAATTCGGACATTATATTTAAAATCTGATAGAATAATAACACAAGTATATTGTTGGTTTCTTGTGATATACATAACTTTTTCTATTGAATATAAGTCTACATTATACAATTATCTGTTATTGTTTTTAATAGGATTATTTCTTGGATATAGGATAACAATAAGATCAAATGAATACTTATTGGATGAAGCTAGCAAAAAGAAGCAAGCTGTAAAGAAAGAATCTCATACTAGATAAGATGATTGTTTATCCCTGATATGAATAACTAACTAATTATTCATATCAGAGTAACTTTTTTATTTCTTATAAACCTGCTTACTCGGAGAAAATATTTAACTTGTTGTTCAATAAAAAGTAATTTGTATCATTATGAAATTATTGTTAGTAACAGTATTTAGAAAGACATACCTCTTTGCCTTTTTTTTAGCCATAGTTGCTCATATAGCTTATCCGTATTTATATGATTTTCCATATTTACTGGTTTTAAAAATGATATTGTTATTTATATGGATGGTTGTATTTGTTGGTTTTGTATTATATCTAAAGTATCCACAAATATGTCCTCAAGGAGTTTTGTTGAAACCTAAGTCTAGTCTTCAGACTATTTATCGAATAATCGAAAGATTCTTTTATTATTCGTTGGCGATTTATGTATTTCTACCTAAGAGTTATATATTCCCCAATTATATAATATTATTGATCTTTGGTGTGTTTCTGGGATGTAGAATAGCGATAAAAGCCAATAATTGTTTGAAATCTTGACAATAGGTGAAATTTCACTCTGATATGAATTGATTATAAAGTCTATTCATGTCAGAGTTTGTCGAGGAAGATGTTTTTTGATAAATGAGTTATTAATGTAAACAACTTAGAAATGAAAAAGTCTTTTTTAGCAATAGTCAATAAGGTAGCGTTACCATTATGTTGCATTGTAATCTGCATAGCTATCTTCATTAATGATGTGGATTTGCTGCCTTATCATTTTTTGATAAGATTTGTTGTGTTAATAGGATCAGTAATGGTAGTTGTAGCCAATGTTATGAATTTGAGTAGTAAAGGCTTTTGGGTTAATATTAAAGATATAACTATGGAAAAACGTTTTTATCTTAATTATTACAATGTCATTGAAACCTTATTTTCTTGGTACTTTTTTCTGTATACTTTATTGAAATTATATATGGAGTCAATAATGTTCACTTATGCAATGATATTAGCACTTGGTATTTATTGCGGATGTCGGATGATTAAATGTGAATAGTGTTTTATCTTGGCTTTCTATAAAACAATCATGCTTTGGAGCATAAAACAAATTTGGAGTCTTTTTTCTAAAAAAAGGGGGTGATATACTTCATTTAAAATATTCTAGGTTTGTCGCCAATGCTTTAGTTGATAAATATAATCGATTATTTTTAAACAGAGGAAAATGAAAAAAATAGTTTATGTAATTACAGGACTTCTTCTAGTTATATATAGTTGTAAAAGTCTACCTTCAGGAGGTGGTGATTCTATCGATTATGACTTTAAGTTTGAATTATACAGTCATGTAAAATGGTATTATCGTGCTAACTTGAAATATCCATCTGTCGAGGAATTGAAGATTTTTTGTTGGGAAATGATAGATGATGCTAATGATAACACATTTTCATCATTTAGTGATTTTGAGAAGGCTATAAATAAAAAAAGAACAGGACGTGAAGATTTGTTGCGATATTTATCCTTGCATAAGGATGATATTTTATTTGAAGTAAGAAACAAATCAATGAATGTTCTTTGGAAAGGTAAAAAATGGATGAATTTTAAATTTGATTTATGCGAAATGATAAAAAAGAGAAGTTCTCTTTTTACTTATTTTTATAACTCTTCGGGTTACTGCAGTAAAGATTTTGATTACGAAGAGGATTTTTATATAATAAGAAAAGAAATTCGTGACAAATATGTAACAGATACTGTACAGAGGAGTAAATTTCAGTCATGTCTTTTAAGATATGATAGAGACAGAGGATATCAGCTATGTTCTCCTTCAAAAAGTAGAATAATACAAAATATCTATCTGAATAAATTAGGTTGTGCTTTAGATACTTTTCTTCTAAATAGAGATATTCAAATGATTCAATTTGTAACAAATTTGCCTAAAGATTATTTTTCTAAGGATATGCATTAAATATGGATAAAACGAATATTTAAGGATGCTTTTTTAAAATAGGATTTGATCCTAATTTACGTGAACGAGATTTCGCTGATTTAGCCGAACAATTTCGCCCTTATATTTGGGGTGAGAGAGGCACATCTGGTATATCTGGTAATCTGAAAAAATTGAAGATTAAAGATTATGGCAAGGATTTGAACTTAGTTTTACTTGAGTTTCATGTAAAGCCCACTCCAACAGAATTGTCATATCTGAAAGAAATAGGTTCTTATCACAAAAAGGATAGGTCTATAGGCATTCCAATCATCGTAACAGATGAGAACTTTTTCAGCAAAACCGAAGAAGCGAGGTATCGATTTCTAAAAGAAGCCATACTGAATAAGATGGATTTACTTGAAAATGTAGTAAAGAAGAAAAAGCTAGATACTGATGTGAAGAAACTTAAAGCCGATATAGATAGAATACTGCAACTATAAGCTTTGTCTTTTTTACTTTAGTTTGTATTATACCCTGACATAAGTTGTCTTAAAGAACAATTTATGTCAGGGTAATTTCTTTCTTATTATCACTTACTTGGAGTATTTTTTCTAAAAACTCTCATTGAACGTTATAGTCTCATCTCTCATAGCTAACGTATGGTAAAGATTATCAATCTCATAAATGTACTGCATTTAATATCGTAACATTAACCGAAAATCCCCATATGTTTTTATGATGCTAATGGTAATTTATTGAAAGATTTGAATAAAAAGATAGTTGATATTCAATATAATTTCCTAAATTTACCGAACCGTATAGAGTTTGAAGATGGCAGCTCTATTTCTTACCTTTATGATGCAGCAGGCACAAAACTACGTGTTGTACATAGTATCGCAGGAAATACAACTACTACCGATTATTGCGGTAATGTGATCTATGAAAATGGGACTCCTAAGACTTTATTGACAGATGCCGGATTCGTATCTTTGAATGATAATAAGTATCATTATTACTTACAGGATCATCAGGGTAACAATCGGGTCGTTGCAGACCAAGCCGGAGCAGTGGAAGAAGTGAATCATTATTATCCGTTTGGCGGTACGTTTGCTTCAACTTCATCCGTTCAACCCTACAAATATAACGGGAAAGAGCTGGATAGAAAAGGCGGACTGGATTGGTATGATTATGGAGCGCGAATGTATGATGCGGCATTGGGAAGATGGCATGTGGTGGATCCGATGGCGGATAAGGATTATAGTTGGAGCGTGTATGTTTATTGTCAGAACAATACAATTAAATATATTGACCCAGATGGAAAGCAAGTAATACCTGTTCCAATGCCTTATGCACCTCTTCCATTCTATTCTCCGATAACGTATCCTCAAAGTTATAATTTGCCTTCGGATCAACAAATAATGAGACATGCGTCAGGAAAGTTTGCAGAAGTTGGACAAATAATAACAGATACTCCTAAGATGTCTTACGCTTTTGGTACTCTTTTATACTATCAAGCGAAGAATGCTATCAGTCCGGAATATGAGCATCAGCGGAATAGAGAAAGGAAAAGTAATGAAGAACTGGATAGGAATCAGGCGAATGTTGCAAAAAGCATTGATACTAACGTATCGGGGATGATGCCTAATGGTGATCCGGCTCCGAAAAGCGAATTAAAAACTTGGCAAAAAATAGTACTTGGGGTAACGTGGGGGGCTGTGACAGTAAAAGATTATTTTGATCATTTTGTTGTGGGATCTTCCCAAACCAGTAATGGGTGTCAGAGCAAAAACATAGAATCTAATGAAAATATTAATATAGAAAAGGATAATAATTTTATCTTAACTCCAATAAAAAATAGATTAGATGAAGTATTTAAAAAAAATTGGTAAGTATATGACTTATATAGAATATTTTGTATATTCTATTTGTTTGATAAATATTATATTTATCATATTCTTTAATGAATATATGCCCTCTTTTTTTAGAAGTCCCATATTTTTATTAATGATTTTAACTTTGCTAATTACTATACCTTTATTAAAGAGAAAATTAAAATGAAAATAGAAAGATTATTATATTATTTATCTGAACGCGTGTATGGAATATTTTCTACTTTGTTTTTTGTGGACTTGTTAGGAATGGGGATTCTTTACTGTTTAGATGTCGAGATAAATGTGCTCTTTGGAAATGTGTTTTTTCTTTTATTGGGATTATGGACTGGTAGTGGAGTTACTCTGTCTGCAATAAACTATATGAAGAGAGCATATCGCAAAGAATTAGAAAATAGGCAGAATACTAGAGATTTTTAGTTCCTAATATTCTGAAAATTCGCCCTGATATAAGTTGGCTAAATATTAATTTATGTCAGGGCTGTTTTTTTATTGATAAGCTAATTTACTTGGAATCATTTTGATTTTAAAGACGGAGCAAAACAAAGTACGGAGTATTTTTATGATGCTAATGGCAATTTATTGAAAGATTTGGATAAAAAGATAATTGATATTCAATATAATTCCCTAAATTTACCGAACCGTATAGAGTTTGAAGATGGCAGCTCTATTTCTTACCTTTATGATGCAGCAGGCACAAAACTACGTGTTGTACATAGTATCGCAGGAAATACAACTACTACCGATTATTGCGGTAATGTGATCTATGAAAATGGGACTCCTAAGACTTTATTGACAGATGCCGGATTCGTATCTTTGAATGATAATAAGTATCATTATTACTTACAGGATCATCAGGGTAACAATCGGGTCGTTGCAGACCAAGCCGGAGCAGTGGAAGAAGTGAATCATTATTATCCGTTTGGCGGTACGTTTGCTTCAACTTCATCCGTTCAACCCTACAAATATAACGGGAAAGAGCTGGATAGAAAAGGCGGACTGGATTGGTATGATTATGGAGCGCGAATGTATGATGCGGCATTGGGAAGATGGCATGTGGTGGATCCGATGGCGGATAAATGTTATGGCATTAGTCCGTATAATTATTGTGCAAACAATCCTATTAAATACATAGATCCGACAGGCATGGTTTATGGAGACTATTATAGTGGCTATTCAGGAAAATTTCTATTTAATGACGGCATTGATGATAATAAAGTCTATGTTCGAACTACCAATGCTGTAGGAAATGAACTAACAGTTAAAGATACTTATGTTGGATTGAAAAAAGATGTTCCTGATAAAACAAGTGTATTAAATTCATTTCTAGAGAAGACAAAGGACTATTTTTCTGCAATGGATCGACGGCTTGAAAACAAAGAATTAAGCATTATGATGGGTGGCATGGGAAAATATAAAAGGAAACTTGACGTTTTCCGGAAATTAGTAACTGATGGCGCCCCTTTTGATATAAAGGTTGCAGAAGGAGGAGAGTTTTCTACTAACACACGAAATGTATTCAAAAACGGCTACGCGTTCTATGATGGTAAGCTATTCCGTTATGATGATTTTGGTAATTTTAATTATGGAGTTGCAGGAAAAGCTTTTGGATTGTCAGAATCTATATTGAAGGTAGGTGCAGGGGTAAATCAGTTGTCTAAGCCTAATGTTCCTCATTCTATTTTTAGTTTCGGAGATGAAGACAAGGATAATTATATGATTAGACAAGGTTTTGAATATTATAATAAACACTTTAAATAATATCAGGTTATGCGAAAAAATAAATTTATATTATTAATATTTGTTTTGGTGATGAGTTCATGTAAAAATGAATATGTATTGGATATTAATAATGTACCGGAATTAAGTAACGCAATACTTGAATCAGAGATATATATGAAAAAGATAGAAGTACTACCTACTTATCCCGATGATTATGTTGAGGTTGGAGATTTATATTTAGGGAAAATAGGATTACTTTATTCGACATTGAATTATGACCCAAATGATTCAATACAAGAAGGGCGTTACAATCCAAACTGGCAGCCCAATGTAGATACTTTGCAGAATGTACCGGGATTAAATCCAGAAGAATGGAAAGAGCTAAAGAGGAATCTTAAGATTTTAGGTAAATATGGTATATATTCGAGTAGCCAAGCTGTCTATAATGACGGCAAGTTTCAATTTTATTATTATTTATACAAATCCGATAAATATAATAAAATAGGTCCCAGAGCCTTTTTAGCCGTTCTTTCAGAAGCTCAAACTCAAATGAGAGATTTTAAAAGTCGCTTCATTATAATGGATAGAAAGGATAATTTGTATCTTTTGATTTCTTCAGATAGAAATTAGTTTCTTTTGAAAGAAATATACCAGTATCTATCATTTATTTTTAAGAACGGTATAAATCCTTCAAAGTAGGATTTATACCGTTTTTATTTTTATATGCTGACAATAACACGGGAAATGTTGTTGCTTTATTGAAAGATTTGGATAAAAAGATAATTGATATTCAATATAATTTCCTAAATTTACCGAACCGTATAGAGTTTGAAGATGGCAGCTCTATTTCTTACCTTTATGATGCAGCAGGCACAAAACTACGTGTTGTACATAGTATCGCAGGAAATACAACTACTACCGATTATTGCGGTAATGTGATCTATGAAAATGGGACTCCTAAGACTTTATTGACAGATGCCGGATTCGTATCTTTGAATGATAATAAGTATCATTATTACTTACAGGATCATCAGGGTAACAATCGGGTCGTTGCAGACCAAGCCGGAGCAGTGGAAGAAGTGAATCATTATTATCCGTTTGGCGGTACGTTTGCTTCAACTTCATCCGTTCAACCCTACAAATATAACGGGAAAGAGCTGGATAGAAAAGGCGGACTGGATTGGTATGATTATGGAGCGCGAATGTATGATGCGGCATTGGGAAGATGGCATGTGGTAGATCCGATGGCGGATAAATGTTATGGCATTAGTCCGTATAATTATTGCCTTAATAATCCATTCAGACTCATTGACCCTAATGGAATGTGGCCGGGTGACCCGCTATTGCAACCTTTTGGTAGATATCAATATGGAAGTAATGCGGTATTAAACACTCTTAAGTTCATTCATAATACGGTTGCTTCTGCTGTGAATACGCCTATTAATATGATAAATGGATTGGCGGATGAAACGCAGTACATTTATAATAGTGGAGTAGGTTCTTATCTATCTGCCGGTGCTAATAATATAGGGAATGTAGTCAGCTCGGAACTTTCATATCGAACAAATACATCGGTATCTCAACAGGCTTCGGATACTTGGCAGGCGATGAAAGATCCGCAGAACTGGGAGAATGCGATGGCTGCTACAGCTCTTATGTTGAGCCCGATGAAAGGAGGCAGTACAACTTTTCGGAGTTCTACAGTAGTAAAAGGCGGAACAACAGCTTTTAGGTATATGACAGAGGGCGAATTGAAAGCAATACAAAATACAGGATTATTAAGAGGTGGACGTGCTGGAGAAACCTTTTGGACCAAAGATTTATACAAATCAGCTTCAAGTGCACAGAATCGTTTAGCTTTGCCCAGTACTCCGACACTTCGTGTTGAATTTGAGATTTTAAATAATCCTACTTTGCTACGGAACGGAGTAAAAGTTCTCCCTGCAAACGGTATGATGGGTAAAGGTGCTGAATTTATGACTTTAGATCCGGTAAAAGTAAATTTAATTAATTGGCAACCATTAAAATAAGAATATTATGGGACAAAATAAGTGCTTTATCAAGGTTAGTGATCCTTGGAATTTCGAGAGTCCAGATGGCGAAAATATTATTAAAGGAAGCATATTAAGTCAAAGGAGTGATCAATGTATTGTTTTTAGAAGTAATTATTGTATGCAATTTGATGGAGTTAAAGGTTTTGTTCTAATATTAATTCCAAGGCATTGTGGTCATGATTTCAGCAAGTTGCATGATGAGATAATAGCTTTTAATGGCAGTATCTTGTTTAGAGAATATAGTGAACAGTTGAGTGAAAACGAATTAAGAAAAGACTCAAAATTTGTAATAATAGGCAGTTTGAGAATAGAACATTCGTAGAGTGTCTTATCCTGATAGTGTTTTACCCTAATATTTGTTGATTAAAAATCAATTTATATCAGGGTAATTTCTTTCTTATTATCAACTTACTTGGAGTATTCTTCCTAAAAAAACTCTTATTGAAAGTTATAGTATCATCTTTCATAGCTAACGCATGGTGAAGATTGTCAATCTCACAAATGTGTTAGATTTAATATCGCAACATTAGCCCAAAATTCCAACGTGTTTTTATAACGTTTATGGCAATTTATTGAAAGATTTGAATAAAAAGATAATTGATATTCAATATAATTTCCTAAATTTACCGAACCGTATAGAGTTTGAAGATGGCAGCTCTATTTCTTACCTTTATGATGCAGCAGGCACAAAACTACGTGTTGTACATAGTATCGCAGGAAATACAACTACTACCGATTATTGCGGTAATGTGATCTATGAAAATGGGACTCCTAAGACTTTATTGACAGATGCCGGATTCGTATCTTTGAATGATAATAAGTATCATTATTACTTACAGGATCATCAGGGTAACAATCGGGTCGTTGCAGACCAAGCCGGAGCAGTGGAAGAAGTGAATCATTATTATCCGTTTGGCGGTACGTTTGCTTCAACTTCATCCGTTCAACCCTACAAATATAACGGGAAAGAGCTGGATAGAAAAGGCGGACTGGATTGGTATGATTATGGAGCGCGAATGTATGATGCGGCATTGGGAAGATGGCATGTGGTAGATCCGATGGCGGATAAGGATTATAGTTGGAGCGTGTATGTTTATTGTCAGAACAATACAATTAAATATATTGACCCAGATGGAAAGCAAGTAATACCTGTTCCAATGCCTTATGCACCTCTTCCATTCTATTCTCCGATAACGTATCCTCAAAGTTATAATTTGCCTTCGGATCAACAAATAATGAGACATGCGTCAGGAAAGTTTGCAGAAGTTGGACAAATAATAACAGATACTCCTAAGATGTCTTACGCTTTTGGTACTCTTTTATACTATCAAGCGAAGAATGCTATCAGTCCGGAATATGAGCATCAGCGGAATAGAGAAAGGAAAAGTAATGAAGAACTGGATAGGAATCAGGCGAATGTTGCAAAAAGCATTGATACTAACGTATCGGGGATGATGCCGAATGGTGATCCGGCTCCGAAAAGAAATCCAAAAGATGGAGGAAAGAAAACAATGGTAGGTTTGATTCTTGGGGCTATAGGAACATTATCGAAGGAAACATTAGACGTTACCAACCCTGACCCGTCACAAGATTCTTATGAAGTCCATACGAAAAAAGTAGAAAAAAAGAAATATATGGTCCAACTATATGGGAGGAGTATTTTGATTGGAAAATAAACTTTTAATTTATAAATATATGAGATATCTTTTAATAGCAATATATGAAAAAACAGCTTTGTTAGGTAGTATAATCCTAATTGCCTATCGTATCTTCTTGCCTTATATATATAAGATTCCTTATCTGTCATCCAGTGTGCAGATAATATTCTTAATTTTTTGGGCGATTACATTAATAGGCGGAATGATGAGTTATTTATTTCCCTATATACGGACTCCTAAACGACCATTGAAAGAAGAAGGAATCATTCGGACATTTTATTTGAAATCAGATAAAATAATAATGCAAGTCTATTGTTATGTTTTTGGAGCGTATGCAATTTTTTATTTAGATCGGGTATCTGTTTTATTTGATTATCTAATGTTACTTTTATTGGGAATATTTCTCGGATATCGGATGGCGGTGAGAGCGAATGCGTATTCATTGGATGAAGCTAGCAAAAAGAAGCAAGCTGTAAAGAAGGAATCTCATACTAGATAAGATGATTGTTTATCCCTGATATGAATAACTAACTAATTATTTATATCAGGGTAATTCTTTTTTATTTCTTATAAACCAACTTACTCGGAACTCCCTCCCCGAACAAGTGATCTCCCAGTGTTGTGATCTTATCCCCCGTAGCCAATACGTAGCGAAGATTATCGCATCCCATAAAAGCGCCGAACTCGATAGCCGTTACACTGGCCGGTAATTCCAGCGTGCCGCACAGACGGCCGCAATTACTAAATACACGCTGTCCGATTGATTTCAGGTTATGAGGTAATTTCATATTCAGCAGATACTTCTTCTGCGAGAAAGTGAAGTCGGGGATAGCCGTTGCATTTGTCTTGGAAATATCAACTGATACGAGATTCGGCATATAATCGCGGATAAGTTTGAAGTCAGCGTTATCCAGTTTCCCTTCAACGGTGAGGAAGTTGATGTCTCTGGGTTGCAGTCCGGCTTTCAGGATCTCTTCTTCCAGTTTGCCCATTGCACCCACTTGCAGGGTAGTCTCTACCGGTTCACCTTCGATGAAAGCAAAATTCTGCCATCTGTCTTTGTAGCGGTAAGCGTCGCTGCTGCCCAGAGGAACGAAGATGGCGGTAACGCTGTCTGCCAATGCTTCCGGCAACAGGTTGGGAGCTGTCTTTTTCCGGATCTGGCAGATTTTCAGATTCTCACAGCCTTTGAAGGCAGCATCTTCGATATTCTTCGTTTTCTCGGAAAGGATCACTTTTTCCAGTGTGGCTTTACCTTTGGTCACTCCGCCTACCACATTCGAGAAAGCATAGGCAGGGATGAAGTTCGGCATATAAATGTAGAATTTTCCATTGGGATAAGTACCGGCTTTTCCGCTGTACATCTTGATTTCCGCGTTCGAAATATCCAATACTTTCAGATTGGCAAATTCGTCACGGAGATGCCGGAAGTCCTCTGCATTCAGTTTTCCGGTCAGTGTGAGATGGGTGACACTGTTGGCTTCCTCTTCAGTCATCATGGAAATCAGCGTACCGGGCTTACTCACATAATACGTCTTACTCACTTGGGCGGCGGCTCCTAATGCATTAGCGGCCAGTAAGAAACTTATCAATAGTAGTTTAATTTTCATAATTTTGTAGATTTGTTCTGACAAATATAGGAAAAATAGAGAATACATGATGTTTTTTTATGTTTTATATCTAATTTTGTAGCCGGATTAACAAATTGTAAAAATGGAGGCAGACAACATAGATGGGAAGAAAGAACCCAAAAGACTTCCTGTGTGGGCATGTATCCCGCTGTTTATTGTGGTACTTTTCATATTTATTGGATTGTATGGGACATTGGTCAGCGGAGGCCTGTCGTTGGTTCTTGGAGTGGAGGCTCGCCATCCGGGAGTAGTAGGGTATATTTTCGTGGAGGCCGGTATGCTTTTGGCCGTTCTTACTGCCGCCGTCATCTTGCTTCGTCTCGAACGTCGTCCGTTTTCTGATTTGGGACTTTCCCTAAAAGGACATACCAACGGACTGTGGTATGGTCTCTTGGTGGCAATCTTGCTCTATTTGCTGGGTTTCGGAATCTCTGTTGTTTTGGGAGAAATAGAAGTCACCGGTTTCCAGTTTAAGCCGTTGGATTTATTGGGGTCGTGGGTGTTTTTCCTGTTAGTGGCGTTGTTTGAAGAAATTCTGATGCGCGGCTATATCCTCGGACGTCTGCTTCATACCAATATGAATAAATTCCTGGCACTCTTCATCTCGTCGGCATTATTCGCGTTTATGCATATCTTTAATCCGGAAATAGCTTTCCTGCCGATGCTAAATCTATTGCTTGCCGGTATGCTGCTGGGTGCTTCCTATCTATATACCCGTAATCTGTGTTTCCCTATCTCTCTTCATCTTTTCTGGAATTGGATTCAGGGTCCGATTCTGGGTTATCAGGTAAGCGGAAATAATTTCACGACGAGCATGCTGACTTTGCGTATGCCCGAAGAAAACGTACTGAATGGCGGAGCCTTCGGTTTTGAAGGCTCGCTCATTTGCACAGTACTTATGATTGTTTTTACGATTCTGATTGTGTGGTGGGGAGAAAAAAGAGAAGCAATCAGTCTTGCGGTACCCCGATCATACTAAGCTGAATCCGTTTCCGGTCATAATCTACATTCATCACTCTGACCATGACGTGTTGATGGATGGATACCACTTCCGTCGGATCGGAAATGAACCGTTCCGCTAATTGCGAGAGGTGCACCAGCCCGTTCTCCTTAATACCTATATCGACAAACGCCCCGAAATTGGTGATGTTGCCTACGATGCCCGGAAGAATCATTCCTTCGCGCAAATCGGCTATGGTGCGCACGTTCTTGTCGAACTCAAAGACTTTGATAGCCTTACGCGGGTCACGTCCCGGCTTGTCGAGTTCCTGCAGAATGTCCTGTAAGGTGGGCAGGCCGACGGTAGGGGTGATGTAGGCGGAGATGTTAATCTTCCGGCGGAGTTCCTTGTCGGCTATCAGTTCGTCGATGGTACATTTCAGGTCTTTGGCCATTTGCTCTACGATGTGGTAGCTTTCCGGATGCACGGCGGTGTTGTCCAGCGGATTCTTGGCTCCGGGGATGCGGAGGAATCCGGCACACTGTTCGAAAGCCTTGGCGCCCATGCGCGGAACTTTCATCAATTCTTTCCGCGAACCGAAAGCTCCGTTTTCCGCCCGGTAGTTGACGATGTTTTGAGCCAGTTGCGGTCCCAGTCCGGAGATGTAAGTCAATAGATGGCTGCTTGCCGTATTCAGGTTTACGCCGACCAGGTTCACGCAATTCTCTACGGTCTGATCGAGTGCTTTTTTCAGCTTTGTCTGGTCTACATCGTGCTGGTATTGACCTACACCGATGGATTTAGGATCTATCTTCACCAATTCTGCCAACGGGTCCATCAGGCGGCGGCCGATGGAGACTGCTCCACGCACCGTTACGTCATAATCGGGAAACTCGTCGCGGGCAATCTTCGAAGCCGAATAAATGGAAGCTCCCTGTTCACTGACTACAAACACGGGTATCTGACGGTCGAAGCTCTGGCTGTTGATGAAATCTTCTGTCTCACGGCTTGCCGTTCCGTTGCCGATGGAGATGGCTTCTATCTGATAGGCCTCAATCATCTTACGGAGTTTGGAAGCAGCTTCTCCTGTTTTGTTCACCGGAGGATGCGGATAGATATTCTCATTATGTAACAGATTGCCTTGCGCATCGAGGCAGACAACTTTACATCCCGTACGGAATCCGGGGTCGATGGCGAGCACCCGTTTTTGTCCCAATGGAGGGGCGAGAAGAAGTTGGCGGAGGTTCTCGGTGAATACCCGGATGGCTTCCTCATCGGCTTTTTCTTTGGATTGAGCGGCAAATTCTGTTTCGATGGAGGGCTTGAGCAGACGCTTGTAAGCATCGACCGTAGCTTCGCCCACCTGCTGGCTACACTCGTTGTTGCCACGTACGAACTGACGTTCCAAGCGTTCGATACATGCCTCGTCGTCGGGATTGATGGATACTTTTAGCAGGCCTTCCGACTCTGCCCGGCGGATGGCCAACAGGCGGTGGGACGTGCAACGTTTCAGTGCTTCGGAGAAATCGAAATAATCCCGGTATTTCGCCGCTTCTTCCTCTTTTCCTTTCACCAATTTGGCACTAATCTCTGCCTGGCGGCTGAACTGATTACGTACCGCGTTGCGGGCACGTTCGTCTTCGTTCACCTGCTCTGCAAGGATGTCACGGGCGCCTTTCAGGGCATCTTCCACATCTTTCACGTCTCCTTTCACGAAGGAGGCAGCCTTGGCGCTAAGGTTGTTTTCCCTTTGCAACATCAGGAGGATGGCAAGCGGTTCCAACCCTTTCTGGCGGGCTACTTCAGCACGTGTCTTCCGCTTGGGTTTATAAGGAAGATAAATGTCTTCCAGTTCCGTAGGATTCCAAGTGTCGTTGATACGTTTCTCCAGTTCGGCAGTCAGTTTTCCCTGCTCGTTGATGGTGCCGAGAATCGTTTCTTTCCGTTTGGCTATGTCGCACAACTTATCGTGTTGCTCTTTGATTTGCTCTATCTGCACTTCATCCAGTCCGCCGGTGGCTTCTTTACGGTAACGGCTGATGAAGGGAATCGTAGCACCTTCACCCAAAAGATGGAGTGTACTACTTATTTGTCTTTCCGGTATACCCAAAAAACCGGAAATCATCTTGTGAAATAATTCCATAATTTGTATTTTTTGAGAGTAAATGAGCGACAAAAATACATATTAATCTGCTAAACCCGACAAGTTTTACTATATTTGCAACTTAATTAATGAATTAACACATCAAAACTGCATGATTATGCTGGGACGTCTTGGATATCTTTTTATCTGTTTCCTTTGGCTTCTGCAGTCAACGGAAGTATTGGCTGTCTCTAAAGATAAGAAACCTATTCTGATTATTTGCTCTTATAATCCGGCTGCGCATCAAACCTCGGTCACTATTTCCGATTATATGGATGAATATAGTAAATTGGGGGGACAGCGCGACATTATCATCGAAAACATGAACTGTAAAAGCTTCTCGGAAGCTCCGTTATGGAGCGAAATGATGACGCAGATTCTGGCTAAATATCAGGGGGAAAAGCATCCGGCGCAAATTATCCTGTTGGGACAGGAGGCATGGGCTGCTTATTTGTCGCAGAGGGATGAAATGCAGGTGAAAGTGCCTGTGATGTGCAGTCTGGCCAGTAGCAATGTGGTGATATTGCCGAAAGATACGGTGAAAAACCTTGATCGCTGGATGCCCGAATCTATCGATATATTTGAGGATCATCTGGATATTCCCGAACTGGAATCGGGATTTATCAACCAATATAATATAGAAGGTAATATCCGCATGATTCAAGCTTTCTACCCGAAAACGAAACACATTGCTTTTATCTCGGACAATACTTATGGCGGGGTGACCATGCAAGCGTTGGTGCGAAAAGAAATGAAGAACTTCCCCGATCTGGATTTGATTCTGATGGACGGCCGGACACATTCTATTTATACCATCGTTGAGGAATTGAGACAGCTGCCCGAAAACACAGTTATCTTGGTGGGAACGTGGCGTGTGGACATGAACGAAGGGTATTTCATGCGAAATGCTACGTATGCCATGATGGAAGCTACTCCTACCATCCCGGCTTTTACTCCTTCATCGGTGAGCCTCGGTTATTGGGCGATAGGAGGAGTGCTGCCCGATTATCGGAAAGTGGGAGGAGAAATGGCTCTGGAATCTATACGGATGGATCAGCATCCGGAGGATACGGAAAAGCATCTTTCGGTCATCGGCTGCAAAGCGGTATTGGATAGCCGGAAGGTGAAAGAGTGGGGGCTGCACCCGAATGTGTTGCCTTTTAAAGTGCAGCTTGTCAACCAGTCGGTTTCGTTCTATCAGCAATATACTTATCAGATATGGTCTGCTTGTGCTTTGTTCGTGATTCTGGTACTTGGCTTATGTATCTCTCTCTTCTATTATTTCCGTACGAAACGTTTGAAAGACGAGCTTCTGAAATCGGAGAAGGATTTGCGTGTAGCGAAAGACAGGGCGGAAGAGTCTAATCGTCTGAAGAGTGCTTTCCTTGCTAATATGAGTCATGAGATACGGACACCGTTGAACTCGATTGTCGGCTTCTCGGATGTACTGGCAATGGGTGATAGCACGGAGGATGAACAGCAGTCTTATTATCAGATTATCAAAACCAATTCGGATTTGTTGCTTCGTCTGATTAATGATATTCTCGATCTTTCACGTCTGGAGGCCAACCGGGTGACTTTGACGTGGGAGGAATGTGATGTGGTGCAATTGTGTAGTCAGGTGGTTGCCTCTGTTAGTTTTTCACGGCAGTCGTCGGATAATCAGTTTTTGTTTTCCACCTCTTTTGAAACTTTCCGGATGGTGACGGATGTGCAGCGTATGCAACAGGTAATCATTAATCTGCTGTCCAATGCTGACAAATTTACGAAAGGCGGGAAGATTACATTGGACTTTTCTGTGAATGAGGAAAAGCAAATGGCTATTTTCTCGGTAACGGATACCGGATGCGGCATCCCGAAAGAAAAACAGGGACTTGTGTTCGAGCGTTTTGAAAAATTGAATGAGTATGCCCAGGGAACCGGATTGGGATTGTCTATCTGTAAATTGATTGTGCATAAATGGAGAGGAAGTATATGGATCGACCCTGACTATACCGGTGGGGCACGGTTCGTATTCTCGCATCCGCTAAATATAGAAAAAGAATGAAACGAATAGGATTTATTTATGGCTTGCTTTTCTGTCTCGTACTGTCTGTTGCGGCGCAGGAAAAGGTAGTGAAGCTGAAGATTGTGGAAACAAGTGACGTACATGGTAATTATTATCCTTACAATTTTATAACCCGTCACGAGTGGAAGGGGAGTCTGGCACGTATTTATTCTTTCGTGCAGAAGGAGCGCGAACAGTATAAAGAGAATCTGATATTGTTGGATAATGGTGATATTTTGCAGGGGCAGCCTACTGCCTATTACTATAATTATATAGATACGGTGTCTCCTCATCTTTGTTCGGAAATGATGAATTATATGAAATATGATGCCGGCAATATGGGAAACCATGATGTGGAAACGGGGCGTGCCGTGTTCGACCGTTGGATAGCCACTTGTGACTTCCCTGTGTTGGGTGCCAACATCATTGATACGTCTACGGGAAAGCCCCATCTGGCTCCTTATAAGGTGTTGGAACGTGAGGGTGTGAAGATCGTGGTATTGGGTATGATTACTCCTGCCATCCCTGCATGGCTTTCTGAAAATCTGTGGAAAGGGTTGCGTTTCGACGATATGGAAGAGACGGCACGCAAATGGATGAAGATTATCCATGAAAAAGAGAATCCCGATGTAGTGATCGGATTGTTTCATGCCGGACAGGAGGCTTTCAAAATGTCGGGCAAATACAATGAGAATGCTTCTCTCAACGTTGCGAAGAATGTGCCGGGATTCGATATTGTATTGATGGGACACGATCATGCCCGCGAATGTAAGAAGGTGATGAACGTGGCCGGAGATTCGGTGTTGATTATCGATCCGGCCAGCAATGGAATTGTATTGTCTAATATCGATGTGACCTTGAAATTGAAAGATGGAAAGGTGCAGAGCAAGGATATCAAGGGGGAGTTGACGGAGACGGAAACTTACGGAATCAGCGAGGATTTCATGAAGTATTTTGCTCCGCAATATGAGGCGGTGCAGAAGTTTGTATCCAAGAAGATCGGAACTTTTACCGAGAGTATCTCTACTCGTCCTGCTTTCTTCGGTCCTTCCGCTTTTATCGACTTGATACATACCTTACAGCTCGACATTACCGGAGCTGACATCTCTTTTGCCGCTCCGCTTTCGTTTGATGCGGAGATAAAGAAGGGGGATGTGTTTGTCAGTGATATGTTCAACTTATATAAGTACGAGAATATGTTGTACGTGATGACGTTGTCCGGGAAGGAGATTAAGGATTTTCTGGAGATGTCTTATTATATGTGGACGAACCGGATGAAGTCACCGGAAGATCATCTGCTCTGGTTCAAGGAGAAACCTCGGGAAGGTGCGGAAGACAGGGCTTCTTTCCGGAACTTCAGTTTTAATTTCGACTCGGCTTCCGGCATTATTTATACGGTGGACGTGACTAAACCGCAGGGAGAAAAGATTACGATTACGAGTATGGCCGACGGTTCTCCTTTCCGTATGGATAAGATATATAAAGTGGCCTTAAATTCTTATCGTGGTAATGGCGGTGGAGAACTGTTGACGAAAGGATCGGGTATTCCGCAGGAGGAATTGAAAGACCGTATTATTTTCTCTACGGATAAAGACCTTCGTTTCTATTTGATGAATTATATCGAAAAGAAAGGTAAGATGGACCCCAAAGCCCTGAATCAGTGGAAGTTTGTTCCGGAGAAATGGACAGTGCCGGCTGCCAGACGTGATTATGAATATCTATTCCGGTCTGTTCAATAAGTAGTCAAAAGTGTTCATTATGTCCGATAATACTCCTGAATGGCTTGTGTATCTGATTAAATGCTGGTATATTTGTCGCAAAAAAGAGAGAGTATGGATATTCAGAGTGTTCCTAAAATAGGTATTTCTTCGGTAGTTCATTCCAAACATATAGATGCCGACCATATTGATGTTATGGATAATGATATAGCACTTTTCGATACGGAGAGCGTTATATCATTGTATAATGGACCTACCAAACTGGAAGTGCTGACTGTAGGGCTTTGCCTGGAAGGTACTGGTGCATTTAATATAAGTTTGCGTGAATTTGAGTTGTCTCCCGGATTGATGGTGATAGCGTTGCCCAGCCAGATTATTGAACAGCGGTGCTTTAGTCCCGATTTTAAGGGAATATTTTTTGCTGTGTCAAAGAATATGTTGGAGGTGTTGCCTAAAATAGGGAATGTGCTTTCCTTATTTCTCTATCTGAAAGACTATCCGTGTCTCGCCCTTCACTCGCACGAGCAGGAGGTTGTGAAGGAATATCATATGTTTATCAGGAAGAGATTGAGAAATAAGGAGGGGGTGTACCGTAAAGAGGTTGTGATGGGATTGATGCAGGGGTTCTTTTTCGAACTGTATAATATTCTTAATAACCATGTACCTGCCAATACTGTCACAGTGAAGAATAAAAGTCGGAAAGAATATATTTTTGAACGTTTCTATGAGTTTTTAGTAGAGTCCTACCAGTCTGAACGCAGTGTGAAATTCTATGCCGATCAGTTATGTCTGACATCGAAGCATCTTTCGGGAGTAGTGAAAGAGGTCAGTGGGAAAACAGTGGGAGAGTGGATTGACGAATTGGTGATTCTGGAGGCGAAAGCACTTCTGAATTCTTCAAGTATGAATATACAAGAGATTGCCGACCGGCTGAATTTTGCAAACCAGTCTTTCTTTGGAAAATACTTCAAACATTACACCGGTATGTCTCCTAAGGAATACCGGAAAAACCGCTAAATTTATAAAACACCGGAACGTACACGGCTTAATGTCTCCGGTGTCATTAGAAGATAGGAGGCGATGTACGCCAAAGGTGCACGTTTGATGATTTCCGGATGTGTTTCGAGCAGGAGGTTATAGCGTTCGCGGGCGGATTCAAAACGCCAGGAGTCTGCTTTAATCTGCGATACGATTAGGGAGTATTCCAGTATCTTCTGGTAGAACATATTGATCTCCCAATTTTCTCTTGCCAACTTTTGTATCATATCACGGGGGAATAGGTAAATGATGGAAGGTTCCAGAGTTTCCACTATCAGCCGCGTAGGTTCTTGTTTCAAGAAACTTTCGATACACATCACGATGCAGCCTTCGTATGAGAAATGTTCGGTTATGTCTTTTCCATTTTTGTAATAATACTGCCTAAGCATACCTTTGCCAACAAAAACGAGTTCGTGAGCTACTTCTCCTTCATTCAGCGCTATTGCTCCTTTGGGAAATTCTTCACGGATCAATATGTTTTCTATCTGCCGTCTTCCTTCTATGCTCATTTCCGGAAAGCGGGAATTAACAACAGCATTTACGGTATCTCTTAATAGTGTATCCATGTCTTTTTGTCTTGGTGTGTGCAAAAATACTAAAAACGGTTGACATAAATCATGTGTGGTACAAAAAAGATGTATATTTGTCCGCAAAATCAAAATGTAGTTGATAATGAATAAGATAATAAAGTTGGCAGTGTTGCTGTTCTGTTTTAGTGGTTGTGTAAGGGATAATGATGCTATTTATTATCCGGTTGGCAACGTGGATGTGGAAAGAGGCGGTCCGGCTTTGGAGGCTGGAAAGGGTGATTTGATAGCCCGTAGTTATAATACCGAAGATTATGTACTGGACACGCTCGCGCAATATCCGGGTGATCCGACGCTCGGTAAATTGACATTTATGGTTAGTCTGAAAAACCGGTTGACGGATCAGGAGGTGAGTGGTTTTAATGGTGTCGGTCAATCCAAACTAACGATGAGTCTTGGGTATAAAGACGGCAACTATCCGGCAGAAAGCCAGGTCCCTGTTTATACTTCGCCTGACGTGACTGCCAGTTATGCCATCAAACTCCGTTTAAAAGGAGAATTGACCTTAACAGGAGATGAATGGATGATTGATTATATTTATGCTCAATTAGCCGGTTTATTCCAGCCTTATCCTCCTACGTCTTTCCCGGAAGTGTTTATGTGTAAAGGGGGTGAACAATCGTATGCTACGTTCGATTCTTTCCGCAGAACTTGGACGTTCGATATAACTTATGACCGTTCCAACCTTTCTTTCAGCCAACTGTATTTCAATCTGTTTGTGAATCTGGCAGGTCAGAAAAGGGAGGACAGAGTCCGGTTGAGGATTGATAAGGAATCTTACTTCGAGATCTATAAAGAAAAAGAGAGTCCATTAATGGGATAGCGCGATAATTATGCGAGATGAAAATTTACGCAAAATTTGCACCATTTTTTTTAATAATACCCATTTATAACGCCTAAAAACGATACTTTGATATAGATATAAGGCAATAAAAAAGCCTCTTACTTGTTTGCAAGAGGCTGATAATCAAGTGGTAGTGGGTACGAGAATCGAACTCGTATTACATGCGTGAGAGGCATGTGTCCTAA